>Ga0206795_1121_pt1 | contig 15770 bp, 8 predicted proteins | sample Alteio_BWOrgCont_71_FD_152872 | JGI IMG/M metagenome (GOLD analysis project Ga0206795, IMG submission 152872) | Enriched cells from forest soil in Barre Woods Harvard Forest LTER site, Petersham, Massachusetts, United States -... | ecosystem: Environmental > Terrestrial > Soil > Temperate forest > O... | reverse complement strand
TTGACGATCCCCAAACACACTGGAAATGATGGCCTGGCGCATCGGATTACTCGGATTCAATTGATTCACCCGAGGTGTCACCCGAACTCCGCCGTATACAAAGTGTGATCGCCCATCTGTTTCGTCGTGATACATATTGGCCGGAACCCACAAACATTTTCCCGTCAAATCCACTTCTCGAACGCTTTCCGGCAGACCCATCTCTTTAAACTGAGAATCCAGACGTCTTCGAATTTCACATAAACGCTCAATCTGAGCCCGTTCTTGCTCCGCCAATTTTCTGAAGTTAGCAATCTCTCTATCTTTTCGAATCTCTAAATCTTTTAAATTTTTCTCGGCTAAACGGCAGGCAATGATATGAAATGTTCCTTCATCTCCTCTTAAAACCGCGTTAATTTCCGAGAGATTGGGAGAACAACACAGTTCCTGTAATTGCTTCTTATGTTCCTGAACCTCGGCCTGCACCCAAGCTTGACGTAAGGGCTCAAAATTACCCTGTAAAAATTGAGAAATCATCTCCTTATAACTCGAGTCACTCATTTGCCTGCCGAGTTTTTCTCGGAAGACTTCCTGCAATCTTTGGTGCATTGCACCCCATTTCAGCTTTGTGAGCTGATCGGCATATCGCTGTGGAAAGGCTCGAACTTCTTGATCAAATTTGGCGTCGAATGCAGGTTTTATCAGATGCCATTGAGACGATCCATGCTGAAGAATGAGGCTATCTCTGTTCTGAACGTATAAATCATCGATTATCTTTTGAACCTCTGAAGAAAGAGGATCTACCCTCCACTCCCCAAGTTCAGCTCGCATGGTTTCTATTTTTCTTTGAATTTCTAATCCAAGCTCTACAGCACCAATCTCTGCTCGGGCTTGTTCGAAAACTTGTTTAAGCTTTTTTAGTAATTCACCTTGTGCTGCCAAATAGTCTTTTTCATAAGCTTCTTCATATTCTTCAACTTTCGCTTCAATTCTTTTTTTCTGCTCTCCCCAGAGCTCTGTATTTCCCAATACCGTTTGAAATTCAGCAATTTTCTCCTGATTGCTCGATCGAATCCCATTCATGAAATTGATTAAAACAGTGACTTTTGAAAGCTCCCTCAAACGTCCGAACTCGGGAAAGTACTGAGCAAACTCGTTGTAATGGGCCGTAAATTCTTGAGCAAAGCAATATTCAGAAGAAAAGCGATGCGGTTTACCCGCCTGACGCGTCACTTCCCGGGTCACTTTATAGTTTAACCAAGCGGTCTTATCGGTTCGTAAAACTTTCCCCGTTTCTTCTCGTTCTGCTTCAAAAAGAACCTTTAAGCGAAGAGCAAAATCGCGAACCTCAAACTCCCTTGAAACCATGCCTTCTTCACAGAAGTAAGCACACTCCGTTCCCTTGACGAAAATAATGGACGGACTTAAAACTTCTCGAACTCCTTCAAGTACTTCTTGTTTCTGTCTCGGGTTTAACACATACAAATGCCAACCTTCATTCAGTTCATCGGCATCAACCAAATTTCCGGCCTCATCCAACATCATCTGATGTTTCTTCACAATCATCTTGATATCACCCAAGCCAATGCGTTGAAGCTCAGATTTATCGGCTATATCCTGCGCTACTTGAATGTCTCCCGTCTCAATCCAAAAACGATGTGCTGAACCCAAATGAGGAGCTTCATGAAAATCCGTAATGATTTTTCGAAGATTCATGGGTAAATCTTTCAGTAATTCATCTAAAGGACGTCTGTCATAGGGCGCTTTTCCACGAATCTCGCGACCTACAGTAAAAAATTTCAATACATAATCGGTCATCAACATGGTCTGAAAGAGTTGCGTTCGATACAGCAGAGAAGGTTCAAATCGCATGACATTACAAGGATGAAATTGCATGTCCGGATCCACTCCATCGAGGCTGAAAATCCCTCCCATCAGATTTCGCTCTACCATTTCATGTAAATCATAAACCGTCAAAAGCCTTCGCCAAGAAGGATCAGAACCCTGAAATTCTTTAAAAGAGAATCGAATTTCCCCTGTTTTGTAGTCTATTTCTAATCCATTGATCGATTGAAAACTTTGAACTTCTTCCGGAAGAGGGACGGCAGGCACTTGTCGCATCCAGCCTTGAATATCCCGTTCAATATTGATTCCCATCCAATCCACATTGTTATCAATGTCCTTGAATGACCAATGCTTTTGTTGCAGAAGCTCTTCCATTAAGGCCAGTCGAACCCTCTCTTCTTCTTCAGGGTTATGATGATCTTCATACCAGTTCTTAAGAGAGGCCTCATAGACTTGGTACAACACAGTCACAATGGAATGATCGATTTCAATCTTCTTTTCTAAACTGCGATTGGCCTCAATCATTTCCATCAGCCCATGTAAAAACTGACGCAAAAAAAGCAAAGATGAATGCTGGCTCGAAAAGAGTGAAGCATTCGACTGAATCGGTTCATAAAAAGGGAAGATCGTCGCCAATCCCAAAGCTCTGGCTTGAGAATTAGGAACCAAGGCGAGAAATTCTTCACTCTCATAACGAAAAACGGATAAAAACTTTAAGGTATGTGTTCGAATATAAAGCTCAATATTAGGCGTGGATTTGCGTCCGATAAAAATAGCACTTTGATACATTTCCAAAGCTAAACTTTCATCCGCCATCTGAAGCTTAAGATCTTCTTCTAAGCGAGAAGCTATTTGAAAGCACACCCCTGCTTGAATAAAAAGATTCGCGATGACCGCCGAACCTACACTTCCTAAAAATGCCGGAATCCAATCCAGAATATGAAAAGCTCGCTCCCTTAAACTTTCAGCCGCTTCTCCAGAAGGTTCTTGATACAAGTCGCAGTCAAACCGATAAAGCAGCCCGGACATTCGGACATATTGAAGTAATTGTTTTCGAAGCTCTTCTTTTCCCTCCTCTGTCACCCGAGAAAGAATTTCCTTGGCATTAATCAGGGCATCTTTAGCCTCCGTCCTTCCATCGAAGAGATTCGAAATTTCTGGAGATAAAGGATCTTCTGAGGACTCCCAGTACTGATGGAGCAATTCACAAAACAATTCTCGGAAAAATTGATTTTGAAACAGAAACGTACAAACAGAAAAGGAATGCTCCATCCGTTTATCCGCATACGTTTTTATTTTTGTGAAAGCGGAAAATAATGCGGGAGTTCGATCTTCCGGAGAGGTGGAAATAATCTCAGACAGGCCATCGTATAAAAGAGCATCGTAAGTCCCTGTTTTTTTCGCTTGCATCTTAAAATAAGACTGTAGTTTTAGAAGCGCATCTCCTTGGTAGCTTCCTTGTAAAAATTCAATACATAGGTCCACTGCCAATTTGGGAGAAAGGGCCCTTCCTGCTTGAACAGATTCAAAATTTTCCGGTACAGAAGAGCTACAAGCTGAAACCGTCGATTCAAACTTTTTAAATAAAGGCCGAGAAGAACGAAGAACCAAGGGTGCCGTGGTATATTGCCGGAAAAAATTCTGATGTCGATTCCGATACTGCTGAGAAAAAGACTCTGCCGTAGAAGTTAAGCGCTCAGCCCCAGAAACCTCTCCCTCAGCATCTGTGGCGGCATGAGCAGCCCATTCTTCATCAAACTGCCGACGCTTTGCTGGATCCACCAAGCGCTCTTTTGCTTCCTTGATGAGTCGAAAAGTCTCGGCGTTTCCTCCCTTATCCGGATGATGTTCCTTGGCTAAACGTTTATAAGCCTGATCAATTTCACGATTATCCACCCCCCTACTGAGTCCTAAAACTTCGTAGTAATCGATAATTTTTGGTTCTGCACTCATGAGAACCCCCTCTCTAACTCATCTGATAAATTTTCTCGAGCCTGGCATACCTCTTTCCCGCATCCTCTTTAGGCTTGAGCAAAAAAGAAGAAAGTGTCGGCTTTAAGATGACAGGTCCGCTTTCTTTCAGCATCCCCCACTCCGCTGCCTTGAGAGGATCAACCTGTTGATAAAGCAACGCTAACTGAGTTCTGATTTCTGGGGAAGCAAACTCCGCTAGTCGCTCACATGCTTCCAAAGCTCCCCGATAACCCCGTCTAACAGCTTCAAAGTAATACTGACAGGCCTGTCTTAAAGACTCATCTGTATCTCCTTTCAACTCATGGAACAAGCCCAGCTTAAAAGCGCTTAGGCAATTCCCTCGACTCAGAGCCTTGCTATAAAACTGCATGGCTTGCTCAATATTCACTTTAACGCCTAGGCCTTCCTCATAGCGCTTGGCTAAGGCAAGAATCACCTCTAATGAAAACTCCGTGGTGGTTAAAAATTCAATTGCCGAAGAATGATTTTCCTCTGCAGCAAAAACAAACCATTCTATTGCCTCAGGGCTTTCAGCCATTGCTGCTTTTTTATAAAACATGCAAGCAAGATCAAAATTCTGTTTCGGGTTTTCTTCTCCCTGTTCATATTGAATCGCAATCTTCAGATAAAGTTCCGGAGGAAAGACCATCGTTTTCAGATAATTAAACGCCCCTTCATGATGGTCTGCTGCGATCAAACACCAGTCGATTGCTTCAACAAAATCCCCCTTCGAATGACAATAATGCACCCCAAGCGCATACGCTGCTTCTACATTCCCTAAGGAAGCTTCCGACACCAAGATTTCTTCTGCCTCTGCATGATTTTTTTTCATCGCCGTCGCGTAAAAAAAGAAAGCTTCCGAAAAACTCTCAGCCTGAAAAAATTTTTGCCCAGCGAGAAAGGCAAAATCGGCTGAATTCGTCGCAAGACTTACAAATTGTTCCCGAGATGTCTGATAAAAGGGACTCATCACCAATCGCTCTAAGACCAAGGAGGCCTCTGAACTCCCTAGTTGTCGAGATCGAAGATAAAAATTTAAAGATTCCGAGAGGTTTTGCTGGACCCCCAATTCGCCTCGTTCATAAATTTCCCCTAAACGAAAAGTGGCTTCTTTATCATTCGATTGAAAAGCTTGCCGATAATTTCTCAAAGCGTCTGAATTTTTTCCCTGGGTTTCTTGAACTTGAGCAAGATAAAGAAACGCTAAAGGCTCTCTTGAAGCAGATAATTTTTGAAGGGCCGGCTCATATCCCGCTTGAGCGGCATTCTTGTACCAGGTTAATGCCTGCCTCAGATCTTGGGGAATAAGAGAAATCTCATTGTGAAACCGCCCTTCTTGATGTAACTCCCCAAGATGATACATGGCAAGAACATGCCCGCCTTCTGCAGCAATTTGGTAATGTTCTCGGGCAAGGTTCCAATCATTCTTCCGTTCCAATAATTGAGCTAGATAAAAATGAGATACGAAGTTTTGAGGTAAGTCCGCCAGCATTTCAAGTGCGGATTTCGCCCGTAAATCTCCTTCTAAAAAAGCATTGAAATATGCTTCCGCTGCCAAATGCTCTCGACCTCGTTGTCCATGATAAAAGAGACCTAATTTAAATTGAGTCCCGGGAAGATTTTTTCTTAAGGCCTCTCGATAAAGCTCTTCGGCAAGATCAGGATCTCGAGCAACAAACTCCCCTCGAAAATAACAATCTGCCTGCTGAAGTTCATTGCGTTTACCTCTCCACCATAAACGCATCCGATTTGAAAAAGTTTGGGGCATTCTAAAAGCTCCTCCAGCATTTTATTTACCTATGCAACAATCACTTCTTCTATGAACCACCCACCAAAACCAACCACCTCCCAACAACGATAAAAGGGTATACGCTAGAGCGAGAAGCAAAATTGAAGAAGCCGGAAAAACTGCAATGCTGGCACTAACAAGGGACCCCACTAAAAATTGTAAAGCTCCCAAAAAAGCAGAAGCAGAGCCTGCCATGTGCCGGAAGTCTTCCATTGCCCCGGCAAAGCTATTGGGATACATGATGTTCTGTCCGAGACTCGAAATGAAAATAATTAAAATCACCAAAAAAGCGGGAGGAAGGCCAAAACAGATAAAAGATCCCAGCAATAAAATTCCCGAACTTAAGGTAATACTGTAACTCAATAGAACGGATTTATTGATTCCCAAAGTATGAGAGGCTTTCATGGAAATATATCGCCCGGGTAAACAGGAAAAGACAATCCCTAAACAAATCCAGCCAAAGCTAATTTGGCTAAAGTCGTACTCTTTTTGAAATAAAAAAGCACTGACCGCAACGAAGGACAGGGCCATCGAAAACATAAAAGAGGAACCGCAAACAAAAGCCAAAAATTTAGGATGCTTCAAGAGCGAAAAATAGTTTTTCAAAACATGTCGGGGATGAATGGCGTAATGATTTTTTTCTTTTAAAGTTTCTTCAGCAAATTTCAAGAAAACCAAGGAAACCAAAAGCGCGGTGATCATGATAAAAATAAAACCGCTTTTCCAGCCAAAGGCATGTCCAAGATAGCCCCCAATTACCGGAGCGGTAATCGGAGAAATGCTTCCAATAATGGCGAAAATCCCCGCCTTCTTCGCCAATTCTTTACCGCTATACAGATCGGAGAGAATGGCTCGAATTCCTACCGTTTGAGAGCTAAAACCAAAACCCGTAATCACTCGACTCAATAGAAGCATGTCTGAATTAGGAGCGAGCAAAGAAAATAAGGTCCCGAGGATGCCAATCAAACACCCTCCCACAATCACTCGACGGCGCCCGAAGCGATCGACCATGGGACCCCAAATTAATTGCCCTAAGGCCGAAAATAAAATGTAAATCGGAACCGTTAATTGAATGGCATGGCGAGTGGTATGAAAGTAATCAACCATTTCAGGCATGGAGGGAATATAAATATCAATCGACATCCCAATGGGAATAGTCAGAATCAAAAGAAGAGTCATCATTTTGAAAGTATTTATTTTTTTAGCTTCGATCATAAAAATATCCCTGGTTGATACGATTAGGCCACTGTTGCAGCTGTAGGACTTAGAGGTGGAGTCGTCATGCTCGTTATCGCTTCTCTAAAAACAAAATGCATACTGGAAAGCGTTTTCTCAGGTCGAGTACCTAAAATTCTACCGAGTCGATCCCGAAACCAATTGGCTATTTTTCTCAAAAACCCTGTTTCAAGCACCCCGCTTCGGGCACTGGAAAAAAGATAGCGGGTAGAAATGTTCAGCCCCTCCCCAGCAGCCTCGGCGGCGCGATCATTATTCGCATTGAAAGCTTCATCTCTCAGTCGATGATTTTGAAAAATCAATTTTAAATGCGTTACAAAAATTCTTTGCGCCGCTGTCTCAGTATCTTCTGGATTGAATTTTTCCTCCACCACAGGAAAAATCTTTACGGCTTGAAGAAAAGCTTGTCTTTGATCTTCTTGGCTCATCAGGGCTAAATTCTCATTCTCGACTTGGTGAAGAAATTCCGCTTTAAATGCTTCATTTGAAGCAAATAAAGGAATAATAGGATTTAAATTTCCCAGTCCTTTCCCCCGAACATAATGGGTATTGAGCGTTGCAATCGCATCTTCCAGCAAGGTTTTATTCCTGAGGGTTAAGGGTGTATTCAGAGCATCTTTGAGCGGAGTAAAACAGGGATCCGAAAATTTTGAATTTCCCATTACGGTTTGAAATCTCTCCAAGCCCACTGGAGCTAAGCTGCTAAGCCATTCCTCCCAATTTTTTGAGCTTCCTTCAAGACGCCTAAATTGGCGTTTTAAGAAATCCAAAAGTACCGGAGATAAAGCTATTTCAAACTTTGCAAAATCTTCAAGAAAGGAAGCCAAGATTTCAGCACGTATTTCAGGCAAGTCTTCTCGAAGATCCAAACTCCGTAGTGTGCGTCGAATCAGACGTTTAAGAGTGGCTTGCCGACCTACATCCGTTTCACAATTTAGGCAAGCTAATAATTTTACGAAACCCCGAACGGCTAAATTTCGATGCATAAGGGGTAAAGTTTTTGCCCAATCTTCCCAATGGCCCATCGGCTTTGGAGCCGGTTTGATTAACTGAAATCGGTCTATTAATTGAGACCAGGTATAAGTGTTTTCAGGCTCTGCCAATAAAGCCAAGACAATACTGGGACGATCACAAAAAGGCAGGTGTTCAAGCATTTTTTTCTCGATGATGGGAATCATTGGAGAGAGTTCAGGAATCTCGCGTTGAAACTTTCCCAGCAAGATAACAAGAAAAGACCAAAAGGGAACGATACCAAAGTGCCCAGATCTACCAATATATCCTGCAGCCCAAGTTCCAATGGCTTGAATGTTTGCTTCTCGGCCGAGACTTTGAGCATACGTTTTAAATTGTTGAACACGAGCTTCATCAAGAGAGCGAGGACCTAATTCTCCTAGCATTCCAAGAAAACCATAATCCTCATTTCTGGCCTTCATGCTGATCTCAGCGCCCATATTTAATCCCCCCAGATAATAAAACGGGGCCGATTCTCTCTGGATTAGAAAAATTCTCCAAGAAAAATCTCTAAATTTTTTAAGACCCTGGGCTCAAAATGAAAAAATGGGCAAAAAAAACGCCCCCAAGATTGGAGGCGTTTTTTAAACACTTACGCAGTGACTAGCCGCTGCTGAACAAACCATTTTCGGATGGCAAGCTCGATAGAGTGTTCGAAAGCAAGGTGCTGCTGGACAAGAGCATGATGGTTGGAACCGCAATCAAACATCCTCCGATAATGAGCATGTAAATTGCAGTTCTGGCATGTCCCCCCTGACCTTGGGTATCCATGGAATGCGCCTTCAGCTTTAAAAGCGCCATGATCACCAAGACGATCCCAATGATTGCCGCACCGTAATAGAAGATCGTTACGACGCTAGTAGCCTGGCCTCCTATCTGCTTTTCTAAGGCTTGAGCATTACACAAGGTTCCACTGGGATTCAGCGAGCAAGGCGAATCTGCAAATGCTGCATAAGAAGCCAGCGTTGCGGATAAGCCAATTGAAATTTTTCTTAAAAATTTCATTCGAATTCTCCTCAAAAATTTTTAAACCTAGCCGCTGAACAAACCATTTTCGGATGGCAAGCTCGATAGAGTGTTCGAAAGCAAGGTGCTGCTGGACAAGAGCATGATGGTCGGAACCGCAATTAAACAACCACCGATAATGAGCATGTAAATTGCAGTTCTGGCATGTCCCCCTTGACCTTGGGTATCCATGGAATGCGCTTTCAGTTTTAAAAGCGCCATGATCACCAAGACGATCCCAATGATTGCCGCACCATAATAAAAGATGGTTACGACACTCGTCGCTTGCCCTGCGATTTGGCCTTCAAGAGCCCCCGCATTACATGCCGTTCCTGAGCCCAAAGAACAGGGATCGGCAAAAGCTGCATAAGAGGCTACTGTCGCAAACAGCCCCGCAGACACACGTTTAAAGTTTATCAAGTCAATCTCCTCTAAAAAAATAAAACCCGGCGCAAGTATAGAGATCAAATCTCAGATTCCCAGAAATTAACCGCTAAATAATCCATTTTCAGAAGGCAAGCTTGATAAAGTGTTGGAAAGCAGAGTGCTGCTGGACAAGAGCATGATGGTCGGAACCGCAATTAAACAACCACCGATAATCAACATATAGATTGCCGTCCGAGCATGTCCCCCTTGACCCTGGGTATCCATGGAATGCGCTTTCAATTTCAAAAGCGCCATGATCACTAAGGCGATCCCAATAATGGCGGCGCCATAGTAAAAGATGGTTACGACACTCGTCGCTTGTCCTGCAATTTGAGCTTCAAGGGCACCCGCGTTACAGGCCGTTCCCGCTCCCAAAGAACAAGGATCAGCAAAGGCAGAATAAGAAACGAGACTGGCGAATAAGCCCAGGGATAAACGTTTAAACATATTCATAAAAGTATCTCCTTAAAAAATAAATCGGGGCCGAGTATAAATTTCGAAGCCTAAAGTCCTAAAGCTCCTTTGTAATAAAAATTACGGATCTTCCAAAGAATTTACGTAACATATTGTTTTTAATAAATAAAAATTGAAACAAACTTTCCGAGTCCTTGAGATTATTTCAAATATTCCTGCAAGCAATGTTTCGCAGAACTCAGGGCTTCTTTTAATTTTTCGGGGAGCGTTCCTCCGGCCTGTGCAAAATTAGCCCGCCCTCCTCCCTTTCCACCGACGGCTTCTGCAAGGATTCCAATCAATTTTCCCGCATGAACCTTGTCCACCAGGTCCTCACTCACGCTAAGCACTAAATTGACTTTTTGAGCCTCTCTATTGGCTAAAACAATAATGCCCTGCCCTAATTTTTCCTGAAGATGCAGGGCGAGATCTTTCAAGGATTTCCCCTCTACGGAAGTCTCGACGCATAAAACCGAAATGCCTGAGATTTTTTCAACCTGAGTCAATAAATCTGTGGCCGAACGAAGAGCGAACTGAGACTCCCATTCAGAGATTTTTTTTCCCAACTGAGCATTTCTCTCCAAACATTGGGAAATTTTCTCAGGGATTTGTGTCAAAGGGGCCTTTAATAATTCCGCCGAATCTTTGAGTAATTTCTCTAAGTGTTGAATATGAGCCAAGGCCGCAAGCCCTACCAGAGCCTCGATTCGACGAACACCGGAAGCCACTGAAGATTCTGAGATAATTTTAAAAGCGCCAATATCTCCCGTACGAGAAACATGCGTTCCTCCGCAAAACTCTAGAGAAACTTTGCCCATTTCAATGACACGAACCTGATCTTTATATTTCTCTCCGAATAGGGCCAAAGCTCCCATTTTCTTGGCTTCTTCTAGTGAGGTTTCAATCACCTTAACGGGGATATTTTCCAAAATCATTTCATTAACTTGGCGCTCAATTTCCATCAATTCTTTTTCTGTGATGCTTTTGGGATAGGAGAAATCAAATCGAAGTCGATGAGGAGAGACTAAAGATCCTTTTTGTAAAACATGAGCGCCCAATAAACGCTGTAAAGCACTATGTAAAAGATGCGTCGCAGAATGATGTCGACGAGTTTCAGCTCGAAGATCAGCTGCAACTTCTGCATGAACTTTAGTCCCCACAGAAAATTTTCCAGAATGGACTTTTCCGAAATGAAGAATGGCCTCTCCCTGTTTTTGAGTATCCTCTACTTCAAAACTTCCCCCTTCAAACTGGATCTTGCCCTTATCCCCGACCTGCCCTCCTGATTCCGCATAAAAAGGAGATTGCGCCAATACCAATATCCCTTGTTCTCCTTCATTCAGAAAATCTTTTGAGCTTCCTTCTTTGAAAATTTCAAGCAGCTCCGTAGTGGATTGCAGGCTGTGATAACCTAAAAAATCAGTCTTTGTCAGTGCTGGAATTCCTGCGTTGTAATCCACCTGAAATTCGCTGGCTCCCTTGGCCCGGGAACGTTGTTCATTCATGCAAGACTCAAAGCCCGGATGATCCACCAAAAGCCCTCGTTCCTTGGCCATGTCTTCCGTTAAATCCAAGGGAAATCCGTAGGTATCATAAAGTTTAAAAACCGTTTCTCCCTTGAGCATTTTGCCTTCCAAAGTTTGAAGAGCTGCTTCAAATTCTTTCATTCCTTGAGATAGGGTTCGGGCAAACTGCTGTTCTTCTTGGAGGATAGCTTCGCTAATCCGAGATTTAGCAAGGATCAATTCAGGATAGGCTTTTCCCATCAAAGCAACCAAGGGCTCTACAAGTTGGTAGAAAAAGGCTTCTGTTACTCCGAGTTTATGGCCCTGACGCAAAGCCCGACGCATGATCCGACGCAGTACATATCCCCGGCCTTCATTCGAGGGAACAACCCCATCCAACATTAAAAACACCGTGGAACGAATATGATCCGCGATCACTCTCAAAGAACGATTTTGTAAATCTGAAGTTCCTGTGATTTTTGCGATAAATTGAATTAAGTCCCTGAAAAGATCGATGTCGTAATTATCATGAACTCCCTGTAACACAGCTGCAATCCGTTCCAACCCCATCCCCGTATCCACGCAGGGTTTGGGCAAAGGATGTAATTTCCCGGATTTGTCTCGATTAAATTGCATGAAAACCAAGTTCCAGATTTCAATATAACGGTCTCCATCCGCATCGGGCGAACCCGGGGGACCTCCGGCCACTTCTGGACCATGATCATAGAAAATTTCCGTGCAAGGCCCGCAGGGCCCGGTATCCCCCATGGCCCAAAAATTGTCTTTAGCGCCAATACGACTAATTCTCTGAGGATCCACTTTGATCTCTTTCAGCCAAATGTCCTCGGCTTCCTGATCTTCTTCGTAAACAGTCACCCATAATTTTTGAGCTGGAATTTTGAAAACTTGAGTTAAAAGTTTCCAAGCGAAATGAATGGCTTCTCGCTTGAAATAATCTCCAAAACTAAAATTTCCCAACATTTCAAAAAAAGTATGATGCCGAGCCGTAAATCCTACATTGTCCAAATCATTGTGCTTTCCTCCGGCTCGAACAGAGCGTTGAACGCTGCTTGCTCGAGTGTAGGGCCGGACTTCCTGCCCTAAAAAAGTATCTTTAAATTGAACCATCCCAGAATTGACAAAAAGGAGGGTCGGATCGGCACTGGGAATCAAAGAACTGGAGGGAACGACCGTATGACCCTCCTTCTGAAAAAAATCCAAAAAAGTTTGGCGGATGGTTTCTGTTTTCATAGGCCCCTGTCTATCCCTTCAAAAAAGGGCGGATCATATCTTGAATGCCGTGCCAGACAAACTCCGGGGAAAGATCAAATAAACATTCACTGCGCCCTCCCTTGTCATCGCAACCCGCCCTCTGACAGGGAACGCAAGGAAGATTGGCTTGAAAGAGGGTGATATTTCCATATTGAATGCGAGGAGCCGATTGGACACTCGACCCTCTTTGCATCTCATTGGACCAGGGGGACCAGATCAAAGGATTCGTTGGTCCAAAAATAGCAAAAATAGGTTTATTCAAACTAGCCGCCAAATGCATGTTTAAGGTGTCCATTCCCACATAGGCTTCCGATAATTCTGTCAGCGCGATGAGCTCTTTGATGGAGTATTTTCCGATGAAATTATGAAGATGAGCGAGGCTGGGGAGTTCCGCTGAAATAGCTTCATCCAAGGGACTTTTTCCTCCTGTCACGACGAGGGAAATACCCGCCTGATCAAAATAGCGGAACAATCTGTCCCGACTGGCTTTGGGATAGACCTTATAATCATTTTTAGCGGAAGGATGGAAAATAAAAAATTTTTTAATTCCTAAAGCATCAAGGTCCTTCTGGACTTTTTCCCGAATGCTGGGATCAACCGATAGGATCACCTGAATTTTCTGCGGCCGAGCATTTAAAAATTCCAGGGCTTTCATGTAATTTAAAACGGTATGTTTCCGGGGATTTAAAAAATATGCCCGATCTAAATATTTACGCTTCCACCAAGATTTGGCTCGATCTTCATCAACAACCCCAATGGAATATTTTCCCGCAAGCATGGCAAAGATCACGCTTCGATCTGAGGCCGTAAGGGAAATGGCCAGATCATAGCGATGCCAAATTTTCTTAAGGAGCTCAAATTCTTTCCAATAACGATAGAAAAACCCCTTCTTCTTCCAGGCATAGTCATAAGCTAAAACTTGATTTACTTCCGGGATAGCTTCCGCAAGCTCTCGAGTATGTTCGTTGACAAGCAAATCAATCGTCGCTTCTGGATAAGCGATTCGAAGTCCCTGAACCAAAGAAGATGACAATAAAACATCCCCATTGGCTTGACGAACGATAATTAAGAACCGCTTGAACTCCTCGGACTTAATTTGTTTTTTTGGCATAGCGTTCTTGCATGACGAAAATCGATACCGGTTTTAATCCAGCTGCTTTTCCAGCACAGCCAAAAGCTTCAAAACGGGCGACACATATTTCATACATGGCTTTTTGAGCCAATCCAAAGAATTTCCGCGGATCAAAATCTTCAGGATTTTTAGCAAAGTGTTGACGAATCGCTCCCGTCATAGCCATGCGAAGATCCGTATCGATATTGATTTTTCGAACCCCGTTTTTAATCCCTCGAACAATTTCTTCGACGGGAACTCCATAGGTCTCTCCCATATTTCCACCGTATTGATTAATCATGGCCAGCCATTCTTGAGGAACACTGGAAGAACCATGCATCACCAGATGCGTATTGGGTAATTTTTCATGAATTTCTCGAATCCGATCAATGACCAATACATCCCCTGTCGGGGGTTGCGTAAATTTATAAGCTCCATGGCTGGTTCCAATCGCAATCGCCAAGGCATCTACCTGAGTTCTTTGAACAAACTCTAGGGCTTGACTGGGATCCGTTAACATCTGTTCCCGCGATAGAACCCCTTCTGCCCCCGTTCCATCTTCCTCACCTGCTTGTCCTGTTTCTAAGGATCCTAGGCATCCCAATTCCCCTTCTACAGAAACTCCGCAGGCATGGGCAATTTCCGCCACTTTCGCGGTAATGGCGATGTTGTGCTCAAATGTTGCTGGTGTTTTCCCATCAGCCAACAAAGATCCATCCATCATGACCGAAGTAAATCCTAATTGAATGGAACGAGCACAAGTTTCCCAGGTGTGACCATGGTCTTGGTGCAAGACATAAGGAATATGAGAGAACTCTCTTCCCACGGATTCGATCAAATCAACAAAAGTTTGAGGTCCGGCATATTTACGCCCACTGGAAGATCCTTGGAAAATCGCAGGAGATCCGGTTTTATTTGCTGCTTCAAATACGGCGCGAACCTGCTCTAGATTGCTTACGTTAAAGGCTGGCAAGCCAAAACTCTGAGCGGCCGCATAATCCAACATTTCTCGAAGGGTGACTAAGGCCATGAAATCTCTCCTAATAATTTTTAAACAACATTACCGACTTTAACAATTTTCAAAGTATTCGTTCCGCCATGAACGCCCATATGATCTCCAGAAGTGAGGATGAGAAGGTCTCCTTCTTGTGCCAAATTTCTCTTTACAAGGTCCATCACTGCAGCACGATTTACCTGATCTTTTGATAAACGCGTCACATCAAAATTCAAGGGAAGAACTCCTCGAACCAAAGACATACGGCGCATCGCATCCAAATTACGAGTCAAAGCAATAATTGGGATAGAAGAACGGAACCGAGACAAGCAAATGACCGTGGCCCCAGATTCCGTCAAGCTCACAATTTTTTTCACCTTGAGATGATCGGCGGCAAACATAGCGGCCATGGCAATGGCTTGATCGATTTGTTCGCACTGCGGCTCAAGGTCCTGATGAAAATGAGAGATCTCAGGAAATTTTTCTGCCGCCAAACAAGCTCGATCCATTGCTTCAATCACCTTAACGGGAAAGGCTCCTGAGGCTGTTTCTGCCGACAACATCACGGCATCAGTTCCATCCAAAACGGCATTCACCACGTCAGACATTTCTGCTCGAGTCGGAACAGGAGATTCAATCATCGATTCCATCATCTGCGTTGCGGTAATCACAATGCGATTGCAACGAATGGCCATGCGAATCATTTTCTTTTGAATCGCCGGAACTTCTGCATCTCCAACTTCTACGGCCAAATCCCCTCGAGCGACCATGACTCCATCACTGGCCAGAATAATTTCTTCCAAATTTTTGGTTTCAACCGCTTCAACTCGTTCAATTTTCGCAATAATCGCCGCATGAGAACCGGCCTCTTGCAGCAGGGTTCTTGCCAAAATCACATCTTCTTTATTTCTCACAAAAGAAACGGCGACATAATCCATGCCTAAGAGAGCCGCCGTTTTAATATCTTCCTTATCTTTCTCGGTGAGCGCAGGAGCAGTTAAGCCCCCTCCTTTTTTATTAATGCCTTTATTGTTTGAAAGCTCACCGCCTTGAATAACCTTGCAAACAACTGCCCCGTCTTTGACAGATTCGACACTTAATTCAATCTTTCCATCGTCTAACAAAAGGATGTCTTTTGAAATCAGATCTTTGGCTAAATCTTTATAGTCA
>Ga0206795_1120_pt1 | contig 15794 bp, 14 predicted proteins | sample Alteio_BWOrgCont_71_FD_152872 | JGI IMG/M metagenome (GOLD analysis project Ga0206795, IMG submission 152872) | Enriched cells from forest soil in Barre Woods Harvard Forest LTER site, Petersham, Massachusetts, United States -... | ecosystem: Environmental > Terrestrial > Soil > Temperate forest >... | reverse complement strand
TCCCCTTTTCCCGGCCCTTAATCACTCGATCAATTTTTGCCCCCAGCTGCAGCAAACTAAAACAACGATTCATTTCCAATCGATGCAGTGCCTGTCGAACTTCCCTCGCTCGTTGATCCCGAAATTTGTGTTGCTTAAAAAGCTCAGGTAAAGACTGCTTCCCCAACTCTTCCTGTAAGCTGACCAATAAACGAAGTTCTTTCATCAAAGCCCAAAGAATCAAGACCGGTTCCATGCCCTGAACCTGAACACGCGTCCAAATGCGCCAGGCTCGGGACAAATCTCCCCAAAGCGCGGCACTGACCAAATCAAATAAATCAAAATGGGACTGATTATGAACCGTTGATCGTAAATCTTCTGCGCTAACGATTTTGCTTCCATTCATCATGGCCAATTTTTCTAAGGCCTGATCCGCTGCAAATAAATTTCCCTCTGTCAAAACAGCCAAAATCTCCGCCGCTTCTGGCAGTAATTTTAGGGAGTAGCGTCTTGCTTGTTCTTGCAGAAAATGCGGCAAACGCTCTAAGGGAATAGGCCAAATGGGAATATGAACCCCTAAAGACTCCCACTGTTTAAACTCGGCCTGCAGGGTCACTGCCATTGCTAATCTCGGCCCTCCAATCCCAATCACTAAATCTGGCTGAGGAGCTGTGATATAGGTTTTCAAAAACCGTAAAAACTTAGGAGGCAATTTTCCTTCTAAGGACAAGATCAATAATCGTTTATTTGAAAACAAGGACAATTCATGAGTTAAACCAAACCACATTTCTTCTGAAAAATGGGAGGACACACTCACTCGCTCGACTGAAAATCCTCTTCCCTCCAGAACCCTAATCAGATCTTTGAGGGACTGCTGAACCAAAAAGCTCTCGTCCCCACTAAACCAATAAACAGGGTAAATCTTCTTTCTCAGATGATCCAAAAGCTCAAACGCTTGAAGTTTCATTGGAAGAAATTCCCTGAAGTATCGTAAAAATTTGCCCAACTAAAGATTGTTCTAAATGCAATCCAACTGTGTTTTGTCGATAGGCATCACTCAGCACCAAGGAAGCATTACTGCTGTAATTTTCTGAGGCACGAAGAGTCCTTGGGCCATATAAAACTCGACCAGAATCTTCTTCTGTAACAGAAAAAGTCACAGTCTCTGTCAGGGTGTAGTTCGTCGCCTGACCACTCCCAATTAGGGAGGTCGCTTGCTGTGTTTGGGTTACTGATAAAAGATGCAAGACCGCTGTTGCCAAAGCAGGTTTCGCCACTAACTCCACCTGATTCGCTGCCAAACGTTCTTTTAAACTCAAGACTAAAGGAGAGTTCGGCGCCGTCGTCTCTAGATAGAGACATTGCAAACTGGGGGAAAAGGAATGTGTTCCCCGAAGCTGAAATCCGCAGCCCGCCAAAGCCAAAAATATCCCCAGCAGTCCTATTGAAAAAATCCGCATTCCTACCCCACTACTATGTTCACCAAGCGATTCTGAACAATGACCCATTTTCGAATACTCTTTCCTTCCCAATGTTTCTGTAAAGTCGCTTCATTCAACACAGCCTGCTTGAGCGCTTCCTCCGAGAGATTGGCTTTCAGCGTCAAAGTCCCTCTTAGTTTTCCGTTCACTTGAATGGCCAAGGTCACTTCTTCCAAAACCAAAGCCCTTTCATCCACACAAGGCCAAGACGCATCCAACACTAAACCTGGGAACCCCAGTTCTTGCCAAAGTACATGAGTCAGATGGGGAATCACCGGAGAAAGTACGCAGAGTAAAATTTTGCCTCCTTCTTGATGTAGAGCTCTCTCTGTTTCTGGAACTTCTGACAATAAATTCAATATCTTCATCGCCCCAGAAACCACGGTATTGAATTGATATCGATTCATGTCCTGATTTATTTTCATCAATAATTGGTGCAGCTCGCCTCGTGCTTTAGAAGGAAGGGGATCTAACTTTTCGCGAGGACAGTTTTGAAGATAGGTCCAGAGTTTTCTGATAAATCGGGCCGCTCCTTCTACTCCCGCATCCGACCATTCCAAAGACTGTTCTGGGGGAGCGGCAAACATACTAAACAAGCGAACCGTATCGGCTCCAAAACGGTCAATCAAGGCTCCTGGATCAACCACATTTCCCTTAGATTTCGACATTTTGGTTCCGTCTTTTAAAACCATTCCCTGAGTTAAAAGGTTGATGAAAGGCTCTGAGCTTTGCACCAAGCCAAAGTCCCGCATCAATTTATGAAAAAATCTTGCATATAAAAGGTGCATCACCGCGTGCTCAATTCCTCCAATGTATTGATCCACTGAGAGCCAATAATCGGCCCGTTCGTCCAGCATGGATTGGGTCTGATCAAAGGAACAATACCTTGCGTAATACCAAGAGGATTCGACAAAAGTATCAAAAGTATCAGTCTCCCGTTTTGCCGGTTTTCCACAAGTGGGACAAGGGGCATCGATAAAACTTTGCAAGGTTTTAAGGGGATTCCCCGCTCCTAAGTTTTCAACCTGCGGCAATTTGACCGGAAGATTTTCTTCACGTTCTGGAACAGCGCCACAATCATCACAATAGACCACAGGAATCGGGGTTCCCCAATAACGCTGGCGAGAAACCCCCCAATCTCGGAGACGATAATGCGTTTTTTTATGCGCTCGGCTTTTTAAAAAGTCAGCCATTTTCAGTTTTGCAGCTTCACTCGACAAACCGTCGAACTCCGGCCCGGAATGGCAAATCCAGCCATAAGCCGTATAAGCCTGAACCTGAACATCATGCGCTTCACCTTCTTTGGCTCGAACAACCTCAAGAATGGGAAGATCATATTTTTTCGCAAACTCATGATCTCGTTCGTCATGACCTGGAACCGACATCACAGCCCCCGAGCCGTATTCCATCAATACGAAATTCGCCACCCAAATGGGTAATTTTTTTTGAGAGAGGGGATGAATGGCGAAAATGCCCAGGTCCATGCCTAATTTTTCCGCGGTCGCCAAATCCGATTCCATCGTTGAAGTTTTGCGACAATGCTCAAGGAAATCGGCCAAAGCAGCATGCTTCTTTGCAACATGTTTAGCCAAAGGATGATCTGGAGAAACTGCCAAATAAGTGACTCCCATCAAAGTGTCTGCTCGAGTGGTGTAGATACTTAAAGGATCATGACCTTCCACTTCGAACTGAATTTCCAAGCCTTCTGATTTTCCAATCCAATTGCGTTGCATCGTTTTGACTTGCTCCGGCCAACCGGGAAGACCGTCTAATCCCGACAAGAGTTCCTCTGCATAGGCCGTAATTTTAAAAAACCATTGAGGAATCTCTTTTTTCTCAACCAAAGCTCCTGATCGCCAACCTCGACCATCCACCACTTGTTCATTGGCTAAAACGGTCTGATCGACCGGATCCCAGTTCACCACAGAGTTCTTGCGGTACACCAAGCCCTTTTTCATACATTGAATAAAAAACCATTGTTCCCAACGGTAATAAGAATCATCGCAAGTCGCGATTTCGCGAGACCAATCCAAGCCGAGCCCAAGACGCTTAAGCTGAGCACGCATTTGGGCAATATTTTCATAGGTCCAGGTTGCCGGAGAGGCCTGATGTTTAATCGCCGCATTTTCTGCGGGTAGGCCAAAAGCATCCCAACCCATGGGTTGCAACACGTTTTTGCCTTGCATGCGTTGATACCGACTGATCACATCTCCGATCACATAATTTCGTACATGACCCATGTGCAATTTTCCACTGGGATAAGGCAGCATGGATAAGCAATAGAATTTTGCTTTATTAGAAGCATCCTCCTTCACTTCAAAGGTTCGATGTTCTGCCCAATACGCTTGAGCAAGCTGATCCACTCGATCTGCTTCGAAACTTGTACTCATGGTCAATCTCCGATTCCCAAAAGTCGGGGAGTGTACCGAAAAAGCTCAAGTGAAACACGTGGATGAAGAAAGGAAATGGAGACCATTTTTTCGTTTGACTTCATAAAAGTCGATTATTAGAATCCGCGCCCATTCCCCGATAGCTCAGTCGGTAGAGCAAGTGACTGTTAATCACTGGGTCGGCGGTTCAAGTCCGTCTCGGGGAGCCACTTTCTTTTACAGTGATTTTCAAAAAAACAGATAGGTGATAAATGGCCGGAAAAACGGTAGGAAAAGTTATGACGCGTTCTAGCGTCATTGAACGTTTGAGTCGACGTCTCAACATTGATCTCAAGCTTTCTGAACGTCTGGTCAAAAGTATTCTCGACAAATTAGTCGACTCCATCTCTCAGCATGAGCGCGTTGAAATCCGGGGTTTTGGTAGTTTTGAAGTTCGTCATCGCCCACCCCGCCAAGCTCGAAATCCTAAAACGGGGGAATCTATCAAAACGGGGGATCGTTACACCGTCCACTTTAAGCCAGGCAAAGAACTAAGAGACCGCGTTAATACTTCCGTGAAGAAGTAGTAATTCGATAGAGCATTCGTCTCTCCCTGTGGGTTTAATTGTCCGGGGAAAATTAAACCCGCGGGGACGACGGGTAACGATGTGTGCATATTAAAAATCATCCCCTGGAAAAAGTCACTGAACAGCGCTCTGTTTCAAACAAGCTCACCGAATCCATCCTTACATGAGCGGGGAGCTTTTTTGCCAAGGAATCGTAAATAAATTCAGACACTCGTTCTGCCGTGGGATTCATTTCCGTAAAAGGCGGAATCTCATTCAAAAATTGATGATCCAGGGGATCAATCACTTCATGAATCAAGGCTTTGAGATCGGCAAAATCCATGGTGATCTCAATAGAATTGAGCTCTGAGGATTTCACTCGAACCCGAACTTCCCAATTGTGACCATGCAATCTCGCACACTTCCCAGGATGCCCTCGAACAATATGCGCTGCGGCAAAATCCATTTTCACTTCCAAGACATAACTCATCCCTTTTTATCCTTCTGATAAGCATTTTGAACCCGTTCAATGATTTGCTCTGCTTCAGTTAATTTTTTTTGACACTCTAAAGAAAGCTTCACCCCTTCCTCGTAATGTTGTAGGGCTTTTTCCAAGGGAAGATTTTCTCGTTCCATCGATTCCACCAAAGCTTCTAAACGCTTTAAGGTCGACTCAAAATCTTTAGCCGCTGTCATTTCATCGCACCTTGAAAAAAAGATCGCTATTCTATGAACTCATTCAGATTTGTCACTCTCACACGAGGCAGAACCTTCATGGAAAATATCGAAGATAACCGAACCATCATCATGGCTGAACTCATGACTCCCGATAAAGCGAACTTCCTGGGCAATGTTCATGGAGGCCACCTGATGAGCATCCTAGACCGAGTGGCCGCCGCCTGCGCTCAGCGCTATAGCCGGAAACACTGTGTAACCCTCTCTGTCGATCGCATTCTTTTTAAGGAACCTATTTACATTGGAGAACTCATTATCTGTTATGCGAAAGTGAACTACGTGGGGAATACCTCGATGGAAATTGGCATTCGGGTAATGGCTGAAAATTTATTGACGGGCTCCAAACGACACACCAATACCTGTTACTTCACCATGGTTGCAGTAGATGAAAATCTACGCCCAAGCAAAGTCCCGACTTTGGAACTTCGCAATGAAGATGAGGTTTACCATTTTGAAGCCGCTAAACGTCGACGCGAACTGCAACGCGAATATGAATCGAAATCTCTGAAGGTTCGACAAGAAATGAAAAAATTGTAGAATCCCGCGCCAAACACTCTAAGGAAAGTTCATTATGGCCATACTCGAAATCCTGACAATCCCAGATCCCCGCTTAAAGACCGTTGCCAAAGAAGTCGCTGAAGTGACGGATCACACTCGAAAAATTCTCGATGATTTACTCGAAACCATGCTCGAAGAAGGAGGGGTAGGACTAGCCGCAACTCAGGCCAATATCCATGAACGAATGTTTGTGATGGATGTCTCCACCGGGAAAAACGAACCCATCCACTTTATCAATCCTCGTATCATCGAAACCTTTGGGGAACTCGAGATGGAAGAAGGTTGCCTCTCTATTCCTGGCATTTATGCCAAAGTGACCCGCCCTCAAAAACTGACCGTTCACTATTTAGATTACCATGGCAAGCCCGCTGAAATGACCGTAGAAGGCTATGCTGCCAAATGCATTCATCATGAAATTGACCACTTAAATGGAGTCGTTTTTCTTGATCATCTCTCTCCTCTCAAGCGAAAAATGCTGGAACCTAAACTCAAAAAACTTGCCAAGCACAAGGCATGAGACTCCTCTTCGCAGGGACTCCTGAAATTGCCCGACAGGTTTTAGAACAGCTCATTCCCCATCATGAAATTGTTGGGGTTCTCACCCAACCTGATCGACCCCTGGGTCGGGGACAAAAATTAGAAAAAAGCCCCGTCAAACAACTTGCGGAAAAACATCCTATCCCAGTTTTTCAGCCACTTTCCTTAGGTAAAGATCCTCAAATTAAAAGTCTTCTCAGCTCTTTGCAGCCAGATCTTTTAATCGTCGTTGCCTATGGCTTAATCCTCCCCGAGTCGATATTTTCTATTCCCCGTTTCGGAGCCTGGAACATCCACACTTCTTTGCTTCCCAGATGGCGAGGCGCCGCTCCCATTCAACGGGCGATTGAAGCTGGAGATACTCAAACGGGAGTATCCCTGATGCAGATGGACTCGGGTTTAGATACGGGGGACATTCTGCTTCAAAAAACCTGTCCCATTTCCCTTGAAGACACCAGCGAAACAATCCACCAAAAACTCGCCTCCCTGGGAAGCGCAGTCCTTTTAGAAGCGCTAGCCCAAAGAGAAAAACTTCTCCCTCAAACTCAAAGTACTGAGGGAATTTGTTATGCCCATAAACTTGAAAAAGCTGAAGGCTTGCTCGACTGGAGCCTCTCTGCCAAAACCTTACACGATAAAATTCGAGCCTTTTATCCTTGGCCGATTTGTTTTAGCCATCTGCAAGGTCAAGTGATTCGAGTATGGGCCTCTGCTTTAAACAATCAGAAACAAAATTCCCTTCCAGGAACTTTGGTAATTTTTCAAAAAAATCGTTTAGGAGTTGTGTGTGCAGAGGGACAGATTTTGGAATTAATAAAATTACAGCTCCCCGCAAAAAAAGCCTTATCCGCAGCAGAGCTTCTCAATGGACATCGGGTTCTATTTGAGGGAACTCGGTTTGAATAGCTTTTTCAGCCCAAATCTATTGCATTTTTCAGAAAAACATTACAAAGTCCCCTGCCTTTTATAAGGCATTTTTATCAAAAAATTAAGGAATTAATATGTCTTTCTTATCTAATTCACGTATTGAACGTCTCGATCATTTCTTGACCCTCTTTTTCGGAGTCGGTGCCGCCGCTGCACTGACAATAGGAATTGCGCTCGCAGCATCCGCTCAAGGAGCTGCTGTAGACTTTGCTGAGGAACATCCCTCTTGCATAAAAATCGATGGAGGTGGGTGTTCCGGAGATGTTTGCCCGCCAACTTCGATCCAGTGTTTTCCACGCAGACCGGACTGTTCCGCGATCTGTAAAGAGCTTGCCACTTTGATCAAGGCCTGGGATGAGGCCAGTTTATACATATTTGAGGGTTTGGGTGTTTTCGTCCTCCTCGTGGCCCTCATGGTAATCAAGCCTTATCTACTTAAGTGGGCTCTTCAGAATGCTACCCCCCAGGCTACTGAGGCTACCCCTTTGTTTGTTGGGGCAAGAGCCCAAACTAGTATTAACAATCACACCCCTTCAGTGGAGGACCAGCCCTAAAGTCAGTCTATAAAAATTATTGTGAGTGCCTTATAAGCCGTCCTAATGGCATTGCTTTTAGGCAAGCACTCATAAATCCAATCCCTTGATATGTTTTGAACCTGATTCCGCAAGAGGAACAACCAGCGGAATTCGAGAGCTGATGCCGGAGGAATTCGCGAAAACAGGAGCTCCTCCCATCAAACTCTTTTTGGATTCATCGGCCTCAAGGGAATTTGCCCAGGCTTCTAATTTCTCCACTTTATCAGGCTTCAATAATTCGGGAGACGCCGAGGCTAATTTCAATATTTTCTCGGAGGATGAGAGAGACTCCGGAGAAAGCACTTTTAGAAGATCGGGATCCTGCAGTTTTTTCAAACCAATCCCCGTTTTTAATGTCTTTGAATCCAATTTTAAGGGCTGAACTTCCGGATTTTCCTCCCGTGTCACCGGATGCGTTCCCATACGGCCAACCCATTCTTCAAACCCTTCTCGCTCAAAAATTATTCCTTGCTGATCTTGAACGAACCGAGATAAGTCCGGAACAAAGGGCATGCCATCCGCTCGAAGGTCCGATGAAAAAAAAGGTTCCTGAGTAATCAGATCAACATCCGTCAAAAACCGTTTCGCCGCTTTAACTTCTGGAGAATCGCTCGCCTGAATTTCTGAGAATTTTTGAAAGACTTCTTTAGGATCAACCCTTGGAAGATCTACTTTGGTTTCTTGTGGTCGCTCGATCTCTGGACTTGGAGCCTTTGGCAAAATTGCCCTTAATTCTCCCAAAGCTTTTTGCTTTGCTGAACTCAAATCCAAGGAACCTACCTGATCAATTTGATAATGCATCTTAGCGATCTGATCCGCGTTCAAATCCCCACTTCTGCTTTCATTGAAGATATCTCGAAGGGTATCCATCACCGTTTTAGTTTCTGAAAATCCTTTTTGAATACGTTTTAAAAAATTCTTACTTTGATCGTATTGATCCAGAATTTTCCCAACTTGCGCACGCAAACCCCCTGATGACATCCCGACCCCCGTCTTTTGTCATTAATTGAAGCGCAATCCTAGACACTTGTTTGAAGAATCTCTATCTCTAATTTGATAGGACTTAATTTTTTCGTCTCTCCCTGTGGATTTAACTGTCCGAAGAAACTTTCGATGGGACGACGATCTCTCGCACCTGCATAGCCCCAACCACATTGTCTAAGCAAGCAAAACCTCCTAAGCTCCGCAGCCTTATTCTTAAAGGACTTGTGAGTTATGTATCGTACGCTCTGCCACTATTTTTCACTGGGAATGCTTTTCATTGCTGCCGCCTCTGTCGCCTTTTCAACCGCGGGTTTAGAAATCGGAAGTTATCTGGCTCTCCTAGGGTTTCTCCTAGGAGGAGATTACCGAGGGAAATGGAAAATCATTCAAGATCAAAGTTGGATCGTAGCGGCCCTCGTTTTATTTCTTATTGTCCTAGCCTGCTCGATCTATACCATCGCTCCCTGGAATGTGGCTGTAAAAACTTTTAGTGCTTACGAGAAATTACTCATCCTTCCCGTTGCGTTTTACCTTTTAAGCCAATATCCCCGCGCTCGTTTGCCCTTCTTAAGCATGTTAATCGCGAGTGTTTTAGCGAATTTTTGCCTGGGGATTCTCCGAGTTCATCAGCTCTTTTTAAGCCCCAGCTCGACCTATTCTGATGTTGAAATTAGCCATATTGCTTTAAGTTATTTTGCCTCGGTGCTCGCTTTCTTCTTCGGCTTTTTATTGCTCTTCCGTTATCGTGATTTAAAAATTTCTTCGAGAATCGGCCTGGGACTCGGCTGTCTCTTTTGTCTGGATTATTTACTGATGAACACCATAGGTCGCTCTGGCCTGGTAACTTTAGTAGTCTTGGTTTTTTTTGGTTTCTATCAGGGAATTTCTCAATTCAAAGCCTATAAAGTTTCTATCCTAGCTTTACTTGCCGTGATTGCTCTGGTTCTTGCCGCACATCATTTCTCCCCCACTCTCAATAAAGGTCTGGATCGAGGAACACATGATATTCAAGAGTATCAAGAGGGGGATGCCAACACTTCCTGGGGCATTCGTTTAAATTTCTGGAAAACAACTTTCCATTTGGTGGAACAAAGCCCGGTCATTGGTTATGGCTCCGGGAGTACCAGCCTGGAATATCAGGCCTATCGAAAAGCTCACCCCGATCCGAATGCTGCACCCATGACTAACCCTCATGATCAGTATCTCTTTTTAGCACTGGAACAAGGCGTTGTGGGCTTATTAACTTTCATTATTTTTCTGAGTCTTTTATACAAAACTGATCTCCCTCTCCTCCATATCAGCCCCAAACTTCGACAATATGACACCCTTTTAAAAGCCTCCGTGCTCGCCTTTGCCGTGGGATGTTTATTCAATTCTTGGCTACATGATGTGCATGAAGGTTATTTCAGTCTGCTTTGGATGACGACCTTAAAAGCCTTACTCCATGATAACGAGTCTGAATGAATTAAGGGCCGTACTCGGACTTGCTCCCGAAGAAAACAATCCCCTCGTAGAATCTCTGAGTCTCGATTCACGAATGCTGGGACCGAATTCCGTTTTCATTGCACTAAAAGAGGGCGAAGCCTTTATTGAAGAAGCAAAACATAAAGCTTGTGTTGGAATATTAAAAGAATCTGAGATTCCCAACCTTCGAGATCGGCTTTCTGCCCTGGCTAATGTCTCTTACCCTCTCTCCCAGGATCTAAGAATCATCGGTGTTACGGGAACCAATGGCAAAACCTCTGTCGCCTATTTCATCGCAGAACTTTTAAATAGCTTAAATCGACCTTGTACCTACCTCGGAACGCTCAATGCGCCTCTCACGACCCCTGATCGAATTACTCTAGGAAAAATGATCCATGAAGCTCAAACGGCTCAAGTGGCTCTGGAAATTTCTTCACATGCCTTAGAACAGAATCGTATTCAGGACTTGCCCATCCAAGTGGGGGTCTTCACCAATTTGACACAAGACCATCTCGACTACCACTTAAGGATGGAATCGTATGCAGAAGCAAAGGCCAAATTATTCCGACTCCCCAGTCTAAAACTCGCCGTTCTGAATCGGGAAGATCCCTATTTCTCTTTTTTCAAAAACTCCCTTCATTCAAGCTGTTCTTTGCTGAGCTATGGCTTCAGCCCTTCGGCTGATATTTTTATTGAATCCCTGCAAAGAACCCCCTCTCATACTTTGCTCAGAATTCAAACTCCCCGAGGAAAATTTGAAACCCAAACTTCTTTAATGGGCGATTTTAATGGGCTCAATCTTCTCGCCATGATTGGAGCAGTTTGGGACCAAACTATTTCTCTGGATGAATTGGCAAAAACCATTCCTCAACTCAAACCTCCCCCCGGACGCATGGAACTTCATATCTTAAAAAATGGCGCTCGAGTCATTATTGATTATGCCCATACTCCCGACGCTCTGGAAAAAGTGCTGCGAACTTTAAGACCCTACACCCCGGGAAAACTCTATTGTGTGTTTGGCTGCGGAGGAAACCGAGATCCAGGAAAACGATCACTAATGGGACGCATTGCCGAACAACTTTCAGATTTGGTTATTCTGACTCAGGACAATTCCCGTTTTGAAAATCCCTCTCAGATTTTTGCACAGATCCTCTCTGGATTTACTCGCTCTAAACCCTGGGTCATTCCTGATCGAGCCGAGGCTATTCACTTTGCCTGCAAAAACTTAAATCCCCAAGATACCCTGTTACTTTCAGGAAAAGGTCATGAACTTTATTTGGATATTCAAGGCAAAAAAATTCCTTTTGATGAACGAATATTTCTTCAAAATTTTAAAAAATCATAATTAATTCAAAATCATTACTATAAGAAAAACGAATAAATGAGTTAATAAAAAGCTAATATTAGCCATGTAAATATCGTCTCATATAAAAAAATAAGAGGACATATTCATGACCGCACCCCTTTTTATAGATTATGAACGCAACGAAATTCCTGAAATTCGTTTCAACAAAAGCGCCGATGCTCTACGCTATCTCGATATTTTTAAAAAAGTCCAAGAAAAATCCTTTATTCAAGTGACAGAATGCCCGGCTGAAGACGAAGGTATGGTCGATGATCTTCCTTCAAACTCTCCACTGGTCCAAGAACAAGAAAATTCTCAGAAAACGGTTTCTTTCGCTCTTGCCTGCCTTCTGGGTTTTTCAACGGCAGAAGCAGCCTATAACTCGGCCGCTTATCCCGTCTTTGCTTTTGATGGTAAATTCCTTGCCGCACGCCATGGCCAAGGCATGGATATCCTTTGTGAAATCTTCATCTTCTTCTCCGTGGTGGTTACGCTCAATACCATTGCCAAAACGTATCAACAGTTAAAACGAGAAAAATTATTGGCCTGGTCCCTGAAAAATAATGATCAAAAAATCGACAATTCCCTCAAATCCTTCGATTGGGATCTGGTCACTCAAGCCATCAAAATTCATTGGAAAGAAGTTGCTTTAGGGCTTGCCATGGTTGGCGCTTGCGTCTTGTATATGACCTCGCCTCTTGGCCCGCTAATCGGAGGTGCCATCTTCACCTCAGCCGCCATTTTTTCTGCACACAAGGCCTATCAAACGCAGAAAAAAACTTCTATTCAAATCAAGAAAATAGAAGATCTGGAGATCGAAGACTCGAAAAAAGAAATGAAAGTTTCTTTCAAAACCTTTGTTGATTCTCTTTATAACCAAAAGGAAAGCACGGAAGATCGGCAAATGGCCCTACTTCGAATCGCTGAAAAATTAAGCCTTCAAGAATTGGAAGAAGAAAAATCTTTTGAGGAATGGAAAGACTATTCCATCAGAAGCTTGAATGCGGCTCATAAACTCGAAAAAGGGCAACTTGGTCTCAGCCTTCTTTCGACTCTCGCAAGCTTCTGTAGCATGGGAGTGTACCCCGTTTTTGGAATGGTCAGTGCCACCTTAGCCAGAGCCTTTTTAACTCCCAAAATCGCAAGCCTCGTCTCAAATTCCGCCTTTAGCTTTGCGAAAATCTGTTTGGGATTTTGTGAACGAGCGAAAAAGAGTCTTCCAAAAGAAGCTCTGGTCCTTGCCGCTAATAAAGTCGAATCAACTCCACAACAACCTTCCTCTACCCATCTTTCATCATCTACTCCTGACTTCTGCCAAATTATCTAACCATTGACCTCGGTACAGAAAAAATAATTTAATTACAGCTATTTATGATTTTGAAAATGGCGTGAAACCGCACTAAGGCTGTATGCGAGGGGATCTCACTTTACGAACTGTTAAAACTGCGTCCGGAGCAAAAGCAGTACAAATCATTCGTTATGAATCAGGCAAACGAATTGTGGTCAAACATGTTGGCAGTGCTCATACCGACGATGAATTAAAAATTCTTGAACAGAAGGCAGAAGAACTACGAGAAGCACTTTGTGTTCAGCCTTCTTTGTTCCCAGCAGAGATTTCATCCAGTCGTCTTCTTCATGCCGATCACCTGTACTTATCGACTATCAGTCATCGCTTTGCGTATGAGGCTCTAAGGCGTTGCCTTGATAAATGCGGACTTGGTGAATTACACGACGTGTATAAAGATCTAGCGCTTATGAGGATTATTGAACCCAGCTCTAAGATACGAACGCTAGAGTTATTGCAACGGTATTTTGGCGTTTCCCATTCAGAGAGGACGGCTTATCGACTATTGCCCAAGTTGATCACTTATAAAGAGCGTATTGAGAAGGCTGCCTATGAGACCGCCAAAAATCATTTTGATGAGCGATTCGCTTTGGTTCTTTATGACGTGACGACGCTTTATTTTGAAAGCCATGAACCTGACGATGAACTTTTGGCCAGGGGTTTTTCGAAAGATGATAAGTCGAAGCAACCTCAAATTGTGATTGGGCTATTAGTGACCACACAAGGCTTTCCGCTCATGCATGAAGTTTATAAAGGCAACACGTTTGAAGGGCATACCATGCTAAGCGTGATCCAAAAATTTCAATTACAACCAGCTGGAAGCAAGCCCATTATCGTGGCCGACGCGGCCATGCTGTCGAAAGATAATATGAAAGAGCTCGGTGAGGCGGGATATCAATACATTGTTGGCGCTCGATTGGCGAACACCTCACAGTCATTCATTAAAACACTAGACAATAAGCTGCTGCGCCAGGACGGAGCCATGGCCCGATTGTCTTATCCGAAGGTTGATTACGAAGTCGTTTGCTCATACTCAGATCAACGATATAAAAAAGACAAATGGCAATTTGAAAAGCAAGTTGCGAAGGCCAAATCACTGCTTGAATCGCAAGAACCTGGGAAGCGAGCTAAATTCGTCAAAAAATCTGATAAGAATGCAAAGCTCTTTATTTTTGATGAAATCTTGCGAGAGAAGACAGAAATACTGTTGGGCGTCAAAGGTTACTGCACCAACATTCCAGAAGAGACTCTGTCTAATAAACAAGTAATCGCTTATTACCATGAGCTATGGCATGTGGAACAAACTTTCCGTATGTCCAAGACGGACCTTCGAGCTAGGCCCATCTTCCACTATGAACATGAAGCCGTGAAAGCCCATGTCTTACTTTGTTTTATAGGGCTAATGATGGGTAAGTTTCTAGAACTGAAAACCAAAATATCTCTGCGACGAATACGGGATATTTTGTGGAACGTGCATGAGGTGCATTTGGAAGATTCTTTGACGGGCCAAAAAATAAAATTGCAGACCAACCTTTCGGAGTACGAAGCCAGCGGACTACACGAGGTTCTCAAACCGCACTAATTGGCAGAAGTCAGGAAAGAGTCTTCCAAAAGAAGCTCTGGTCCTTGCCACTAATAAAGTCGAATCAACTCCACAACAACCTTCCTCTACCCATCTTTCATCATCTACTGTATGACTCTCTTCTCAGTCCCCATTGCTGGGAACTTCAACTCAAAATGCGCATATTCCCCTTCCTTGGAATCACAGTGAATGGAGCCCTGATGGAGCTCCATCACACGTGCGCAGAAAGCCAGACCAATGCCTGATCCATGACGTGTTCTTGAGAAAAAAGGTTCAAAGATATGAGCTAAAACTTCTGGACCCATGCCCTTGCCCGTATCTTTAAAATGCAAAGTATTGAAAGCATCTCCTGGCTCTAGCCAAATTTCTATCACTCCTTTTCGGGCTGCCTTAATGTAGTAAATGGAGTTTTTCAATAAATTGAATAAGACATGCTCCAAGAGTTTTAAATCTCCTTTCAGAGAAAAGTCTTTAGAAAGATCCACTTTCAGCAAGGCCTCATCCCCTTCCATAAAGGGATATTTTTCCAAGGCCTGCTCCACCACTTCTTTCATCTGCGTAGAAACCGCTTCCATTTGCAAAGAATGAATGCTGCCCATCATGAGCATCATGTCGATGAATCGATTGGCCGAATATAAAATCTTACTCATTCGCTTCGGCGTCTCTTCAAGATATTTAACAACTCGTTTGGGAATGACATCAGCTGCCACGCTGGCAGAGATCATGCCGGGCAAATATTGTCCCAAGGCATCCATCATAAAATCCATCGCACTGAAAGGCGTGCGCAGTTCATGCGCAATAATCTGAGCCAGCATCTTCGACATTTTCACGCCTTCCTCTGCACTCACTACTTTGAGCTTCATATCTTCAACCGACTTTTCAGAAGAAATATCTACTGAGATGCCCACCAAGCCAATGACTTTTCCCTCTGAATCATGCAGTGGAATTTTTCGAGTCAAAAAGGTTTTGTCTCGTCCTTCTGAGCTCGATCCCGGTTCTTCAACGGAATAGGGCATATCGGAGCTCATAATTTTTTCATTGGTTTCATCGAGCAATTTGGTGATATCTTCTCGGCCCTGATTCCAAGGAAGTTCAGTGTTTCTTAATCCCACAATATCCAAACGAGAATGCAGGCCTGCCGATTTAGCTTGATTGTCATTACAACCCAAATATTTCCCACTGCGATCGAGCCAATACACGTGAAAGGGAAGAACCGTCAAAATATTTTCATAAAATTCACGAATCGATTTGATGAGATGATCAATGGGCATCCGATCTCTGGGTCGCACTCCCGTGATACTTTGGTACAAGCCGAAGATTAAAGACTCATTCTCTTTGACTAAATGA
>Ga0206795_1073_pt2 | contig 15886 bp, 13 predicted proteins | sample Alteio_BWOrgCont_71_FD_152872 | JGI IMG/M metagenome (GOLD analysis project Ga0206795, IMG submission 152872) | Enriched cells from forest soil in Barre Woods Harvard Forest LTER site, Petersham, Massachusetts, United States -... | ecosystem: Environmental > Terrestrial > Soil > Temperate forest >... | reverse complement strand
AAGTTTATCTTTTGGTGGAACCACCGGCCGAAGAGGACCAAGGCCGATCGATTCAAAGAATTCCATGCACCTAATCCTACGCTCCACTCAAGCCAGAGGAGTTCAATCCTTCCGCACTCCCGAGAATCAAAGAAAGATAGACCGAATCATAAGCAAATTCTCGACTAAATACGCAGTGAGAATTCACCTGCAAGCGAACGTCGGCAACCACCTGCATTTTCATGTCAAGCTAAGTCACTTGAGAACGTATAAGCCATTTATAAGAGCCATCACGGGCGCAATTGCCATGGCGGTAGCCAAAACTTCCAGGTGGTGTAAGGCACAACGCAAATTTTGGGACTATCGCCCGTTCACACGAGTCGTTATTGGATTTAGAGCTTTTCAAAAACTTAACGACTATATCCGCATTAATCAGTTGGAGCCTCATGTTGGGCGCGCGGATGCTGAGCTGATGGTTCGTGGCGATCCGGAGATTGAGCGGCTGCTCAGGGGTTAGCGAGTTTTCGCGCCGCTAGCCTGCGCCGCCTCTTCTAGTTATACCCGTACCGCTTAATAAACCATTCCTTCATCACTTGCGTGAGAATGCAGTAGCCTACCAAAATTCCGATTAGCCAGGGGAAATATTCCCAAGGCAGCGGTACGAGGCCGATGCTGCTGCCGTAAAGTGAAAAGGGCACGTAAATGCCAATGGCCATAATGGTTGCGGTCATGAAGATCAGTGGCCATGAGGCGCGGCTTTGGATAAAGGGAATGCGTCGGGTGCGTATCATATGCACGATCAGAGTTTGTGAAAGCAGGCCTTCCACAAACCAGCCCGATTGAAACAAACTTTCCATGGCCGGGGTTTGCGCCTTGAATACAAACCACAGTACGGAGAATGTGACGTAATCAAAAAGTGAGCTGATGGGGCCGAAGAACGCCATGAAGCGGCCGATTTCGCCGATTTCCCATTTGCGTGGCCGATCTAGGTACTCGGGATCCACGTCGTCAAAAGGAATCGCCGTTTGCGAAATGTCATAAAGCAGATTTTGGGTCAGCAACTGAACTGGCTGCATCGGCAAAAAGGGCAGCATCGCGCTGGCACCGAGCATGCTGAACATATTGCCGAAGTTTGAACTGGCGCCCATTTTAATATACTTGATAATGTTGCCGAAGACCTTGCGGCCTTCGATCACGCCTTCTTCCAGAACCAAAAGACTTTTTTCAAGCAAGATAATGTCCGCGGATTCCTTAGCGATGTCGACGGCGTTGTCCACCGAAATTCCTACATCCGCCGCGCGCAGGGCAGGCGCATCGTTAATTCCATCGCCGAGAAAGCCCACCACATGACCTAAACTATTGAGCGCCCGCACGATGCGCTCCTTTTGGCTGGGGGTCAGTTTGGCGAAGACCGTGATCTTCTCGACTGCCTTACATAACTCGGCCTCGGTCATATTCTCGACTTGGCCGCCGAGCAAAATCTCGTCGGCGTTTAAGCCCACGTCGCGCGCCACCTTGCGGGTCACCCGATCATTGTCTCCGGTTAGAACTTTCACATTCACACCGTGCATATGCAGTTTGGCAATAGCTTGAGTGGCGGAATCCTTAGGCGGATCGAGGAAGGCAATGTAGCCGAGCAGGATCAAATCCTTTTCGTCGGACACCGAGTAATCGGCGCGGCGGCTGGCTTCCACGTCCTTGTAAGCCACGGCGATCACGCGAAAGCCATCGTCATTGAGGTCCTGGGCGATTTTTTGAAACTGCGCCACCGGCAAATCGGAAATGGGCACGACCTGGCGCCCGACCTCCGCGTGACTGCAGATCTTGAACATCTCTTCAAGAGCACCTTTGCAAATCAGGATATGTCGCTTATTGGATTTTTCCACCACCACCGACATGCGCTTACGCGTGAAATCGAAGGGAATTTCATCCAGCTTGGTGTAGATGCGATCGATTTCCAATTCCTTAGACAGCTCGCGGTGATTCAAAACCGCCACGTCGAGCAAGTTCTTAAGACCCGTTTGATAGTAGCTGTTCAGATAGGCGTATTTTAAAACCCGGTCGTTGGGCGCGCCGGAAACGTCGAGATATTTTTCCAAAACAATTTTGTCTTGAGTGAGAGTCCCCGTTTTATCCGTGCACAGCACATTCATGGCGCCAAAGTTTTGAATGGAGTTCAGGCGCTTCACGATCACCCGTTTGCGCGACATCGACATGGCGCCTTTGGCCAAATTCACGGTCACAATCATGGGTAACATTTCCGGAACCAAGCCCACGGCCACCGCGACGGCGAAGAGGAAGGCCTCCATCCAGTCGCCTTTGGTCACGCCGTTCACGATAAAAACGAAAGGCACCATGACCAACATGAACCGGATCATCAGCCATGCAAACCGATTCACGCCCTTGTCAAAACTAGTCTGGACGCGTGCACCGACCACGGAACTGGCGATTGAACCTAAGAATGTTTCACCGCCCGTGCGCATGGCCAAACCGGTGGCTGTTCCGCTGACCACGTTAGTCCCCATGAAACAGACGTTCTTGAGCTCCAAAACTTCCTTGGTGGCTGCGGACTCCTCAATATTTGTCTTTTCAACGGGAATGGATTCCCCCGTCATGGCGGATTGGCTGACAAATAGGTCCTTGGAGGTGAGCAAGCGGAGATCCGCCGGAATCATATCCCCGGCCGACAACACGATCAGATCACCGGGCACGATCTCTTCGATGGGAATTTCATGCTTTTGACAAATCAGGTCTTCTTTGTCCTCTTCTTTGCGGCGGCGCAGGACGGTGGCGCGAGTCTGCACCATTTTTTTCAAGCCCTCGGCGGCTCGGCTGGAGCGGAACTCCTGAATAAAGGTGAGCGTTACACTGATCACCACCATGGCTCCCAGAGTGATGGCGCCTTTGATGTCATTGGTTGAATAGGAAACGCCGGCCAGGATCCCGAGCAAAATATTAAAAGGATTAATCAGGGCTCGGCGCAGCTGGGTCTCCCAGCGCATGCGGTCCTGAGCGATCGCGTTGGGGCCGTATTTGGCGCGTTGTTCCTCGGCTTCCTCTTCGAGCAGACCTTGCGGATTGGATTGCAGCAAAGCAAAGGTCTCGGAGGTCTTACTTTGAGCCACTTGCAGATAAAGCGCGCGATTTTTGTAGGTGGTCTGTTTAGGCTTGGTGAATACGGAAGGGACGCCGAAGCCAGATCTGGGTTCCTTAGCGCGGATTGTCTCGTTCATGTCTTTTGCCTCCCACGTCCGCGGGGAATCTTTTGGATTGGAACCCTAAACTAAACTTCGTCGATCATGAGATCAAGAACAAAGCATGCAAAGTGACCGGCATCTTCCCTTTCGGTCGGATTGAAGCGCAGGTCGAGTGCCAGGAGTGGATTTCTTTGACCGGATCATAATGGAACGGCTGAAGAATGATGGTTGTCAATTTCTCTTCTCGAGTTTCATCTTCCCATCGGGACATGATATTTTTTGCAGGCCTGCATAACGATTCAAAAGAGCATCCATAACCAATGAATTTGGAGCGCCGAATTTCCGCAAAAAATCTGTAAAAAAAAGTAATTCCGACAGATTCCCGTTGGTGTCGAACTGGACTGTGTGCGACAAGCCAAACACAGGGGGAACAGTTCATGAAATCATTTAAGCCACTCGGCGCCATGCTAATTTTTACAATATCCATTGCAACCTCAGCGGCTTTGGCTCAGGCCCTAGTGGATCCTTGCCAATACGCCAGTGCGGTTCAACAGGTTCAGCAGCTGTCTCTACTTGAGAGCGCCGCCGCCAGATCTCTGGATGTGACCGATGATACGTTAGTCAGCGGATTGGGTCTTTCCATCGAACGCCGTCTCAAGGTCATATGTGAAATGAAAAATGCGGTTATGGACCGCTATGCGCTGATCGACCTGAAACGCGAGCGCCTCAACATTGACGTGGAAGCGACTTTACAAGGCTGTGCCCGCGCTGAGTTGGCCATCGACAGCACGGACCGGCAGGCCTTTTTGGACCGCGTGCAACTGTGCATCGCCAAACTCCATGACACACATTTCGGCGGCTATCCCCGCACTCCCCGTCCCGCCGTGGTCACCGCGATCTTGACTATCAATATCGGTGACAAGATCTATATCACGCAAAATTCCCCGCTCTTGATCGCCAAAATTAAGGCTGGAGATGCAGATGGAGTCTTTGCTGACTTGGATAAGACCCTGGCTCCCGGCAACGAGATCACCAAGATTGAAGGCATCGCGGCTATCGACGCGGTCAAAACATTGGTTCCTTATATCAATGCATCCAGTCCGGCTTTTGCTCTGAACTTTGCCGCGCGCGAATATTTTATGCGCACCTTCAGTTATCCGACCAAACGCACGGTGAATCTAGAAATCAAAACCGCCAGCGGCGACGTGAAGCATATCGCTCTGCCCTGGTTGGCCCAAGCCACCAAGGGCCATCTGGACGCTCTCACCAACTTTAATAAGATCGGCATTCCTCAGGTGAATGAGTTGCAATGGACCTACAACAAGGACCTGAGGAAATATGAGAAGGACGACAGCGTGTTGTGGACGGTGGGTTATAACGCCTCAAACCCATTGTTCAAGAGCCAAGGCAATCTAGTCACCTACAATGACGACAGCGGAAGCCCCGGCTTGCGCATCGGTGAAGTGGTGATCGATCGCGATCATGTATTCTGTTATATGCAGCTGCTGACTTTCATGTCAGTCAAGCTCACTCCCAACGGCAGCAAGGACGGCGTACCGTTCCTAGAGCCGATTCAGAAGTTCGTGGCCAGCTGCGAGAGTAAGAAGTTGCCGCTGATTCTGGATTTGAAACGCAATGGCGGCGGAATTGGTAGTTATCCTCCCAAGCTTTTGGCGATTCTCAGTCAAAAAGACGCTCGTTATCCGGGAAGTTTAGCGGCTTTCCGCGCCACACCGAATATGGTGGACATGGTCACTCAAGATTTGAATCCAACTGATTCGGGCGCGCGCTTTTTAGACGGGGGAGTGGATGAGCAGACCTTGATTGAAGCCATGGCCGACGCGGTGAAGGCGAAGGCGCCTTATGCCGACATCGTCAATTTTCAGGATGTGACCGCCGACGACAAAGTTGGTGGGTACAGTCAAAAAATCGTGGCGATCGTGACGCCGTTCTGTATTAGCGCGTGCGATATGACAGCGCGCATTCTCAAAAACTCCGGCCGCGCTGTGCTGGTGGGAACTCAAGCCAATGGCACCGGCGCTGGTTTCTGGAGCAGCGATTCCTCGGACTCCAAGTTTGACGACACTGAAGGCCAGTTGGAATTTGAAGTTCCCAACTTCCTCTTCGGTATGGAAACCCAAGCGAATCAACCTGAGCGCCTGCCCTTTGCTCAAAACAAAGGTCTGCTTATGGAAAATGAGCCGACTATGGCGGATGTGGTTCAAGACTACGATCCCGCGGATTTCAGCAGCGGCCAGGGCCAGCATTTGGCCGCAGCGGCAGTGAAAGCTCTCTTTAACTAGTGACAGTGTTTTAAGATGGTCCTTATACTTTTTAGGTATAAGGACCATCTGGCGTGCGTCTAGTTGAAAAACACTCCCTTTCTCTAAGAATCGTTCACTGGCTGAATGTTCCGTTCCTTTGTCTGATGATCTGGAGCGGAATTTTAATTTACTGGGCCAATGATGAATATCCAGGGTTCTTTCCCGATTGGTTTTATAGCGCGTTTCATATTAACAACCGGCTGGCGGAAGGCATGGCGGTGCATTTTGCCGTGGGCTGGCTGTTTGCGCTCAATGGCTTCGTATATCTATTGTGGTTTTTTATCTCCGGGCATTGGCGGGAGCTTTTGCCGACGACCTCCACTTTTCGTTATGCCTGGCCTACGGTGATGCATGATTTGGGTTTGCATCCGGTGGCGCCACCCCAAGGGAAATTCAATGCAATGCAGAGACTGGTTTACACCAGTGTCATTGTTCTTTGCGTACTCGGCGTGTTGAGCGGCTTTGCGATTTATAAGCCGGTGCAACTGGGTTGGTTGACCGCGTGCTTTGGCGGCTATCGGGCTGCGCGCTTCATGCACTTCTTGGTGATGATTTCTTTAAGCGGCATTGTGGTTTTGCACGTCTTGCAAGTGGTGCGCGCCGGCTGGAATAACTTTCGGGCCATGATCGCGGGCTTTGAGGTGGACGATGAGTGAGGGGCGCCGACGTACGCTTTTGAGTTTTTCTGTTTTCGCGCTGGGTGCGGGAATTTTATTTGCGGCCTGGTGCTGGTGGACGGCGCCAGGTGGTGGCGAAGAGGGGGATATTCCCCCTCGCTTGCGCCAAGTTTTGGAATGGAATTCGCGGTTGTGGGCGTCCCCACCTTCCCATCGCTTGAGCGTGTTGAAACCCGAACCGCCGGCTGGAAAAATTCCGCGCACCAATGGTGACCTCGGACTAAAGAATGTGGTCGATGTGAATCTATGGCGGCTGGAAGTGTATTCCGATGATTCCGCGGATGCTCGCCACCTGCAACTGAGCCTAGCGGAATTGCGCGCGCTTCCCCGCACAACTTTTTCTACAGAGTTCCGCTGCGTGGAAGGCTGGAGCGAGGACATGTCCTTCGCCGGCATCAAGTTCACCGATTTTATGAAGGCTTACGGGTTACAGTCTAAAAAATATGTCGCGCTGGTTTCCGTCGATGGCGAATACTATGTGTCTATCGACATGGAAAGTATGGAGCACGAGCAAACACTGCTCGCCTACGAGATGAACGGAAAACCGCTATTACATCAAAACGGCGCGCCCTTGCGTTTGGTGATTCCCATTAAGTACGGAATTAAGAATTTAAAACAGATTGGTAAGATTTATTTTTCAGATACCCGCCCGCCCGATTATTGGGCGGAGCAGGGGTACGACTGGTTTGCGGGGTTGTGATTTTTATTTGATCTCCACTTTGCCGCCCCAAACAGGCTGATTCACTTCAACCCTATTACCTTTAGAATTTATGACTGGCGCGCTAAACACACAGGGGCAGCTTATTTCGTCAATATTGTCATCTGTCACCCTTGTTTGCGGCTTGCCTTTAGAGTCTCGGAGGTAGCCGGTCTTCAAAGGACAAGTGCTTGTATATGGAACGGGACTATCGGTTCGCCAATACTTAACCTTGCACTGGAGGTCGCTTTGCTCATAAACGGTTACGCCATTTTGGTCATCTAGCTGCTTTTGAAGCGCTTGATTGCGTGCTTGCATACAGGACGGGGAATTGGGGTTGCGAGTCGTCTGACACATAAGTCGATTCATATCCACTTGCGCCATTTGCGCGCCATCGAAATCTTCCTGAGTCTCCTCGCCGCCGAGACCCGCACTATCCGCGTAAGCCACGGATACAATGCTAAACAAAGCTACAAATATAAATAGAACCTGTTTCATAAAAACTCCTCACTCATGAGAGGTGCAACTCAAATACCGGATTTGCCAAGAAAAGCTGCAAATAAACCGCGAGCCAGTGTCTCAATATGAGATGCGGATCAACGGTGACGAGATTGGGCAATCACGTGTAAAAAGTGATTTCACACGGGTGAAACGTGAATAACCTGCGTTAGCCAACGTTTTGGCATGGCTTGCATATGGCAAATGGATGAACCAAAACATTGGAGAGAAAAAATGAAAAAGATCCTATTTGCAATGGCACTGGCAATAAGTTCTCAGGTCTGTATGGCTGATATGGACGTTCCGTGGATCGTCTTCAAGGGCATTCAAGCCCAAGAGGCCTACAATTCCCTGACCGACATTCAAGAGGTCACTGCACCCGGAAAAACCGTCGTACGGAACGCGTCCAATATCAGCTGCAGCCGGGCTACGGATGCAACCCTAATTGACGCCTACCAGTGTTCGATCAAACTGTCGATTCAATCCTCAAGCGCCACGCTCCTAGAAGCGAAGTAATTGAATCCGTGTGAACAATCCGCCTTAACTAACGTTCAGTCTCCTAAGGATTGAACGCGGTCCTCTGGCTCCTCCTTCGCACAAATAATTCTTCCCCTCAGAATTTCCTGAGTCCCATCCAGCGCAGACTTGAGCCGTCTCGCTGTACATGGAAAATGGTAGGACCCATCAGGTGCCACCACTGGCGGACAGCTGTTCATCAACGGTTCGGCGCTGAGTCGCGTGGTGGGCAGTTCGACAAAGGCTTCATCCGCGCCTACCACGACCGAGATATTGTCACTGCTCCAGCGATAGAGCAGTGAACCATCCTGCAAAGTAATATGGGCAATCGACAACAAGTAGGAGCCAGGGCCGTGATAGTGTTCAACATTGACGTAAACGCCGAGCTTCCCACCATTGGCACCGACCCGGTCCACAAACACAAAGAAATCGTCCGCTTTGGCTTTGCACTTGGCAATTTGGTGATGCTCAAATGCACAGGGACCAGCGACCTGCAAATTTCCCGCGCCCGAGGTTTTCTCCACCACAGGCGGACAACCGGCGGGATGCCAAGAGGAACTAACTGACGATTGTACAGCCGTGCTCTCGGCAATCGGACGCGCGAGAATTCGCACGGAACGCGCCGGATCCGGATCACAGGCCGAGACAAAAATAAATAGGAACAGGCAAAGTTTCCTCACGCTCACCGCCACCGGCGCATCAGCGCGAAAGTTGCAAGCGCGACCGACAAAATTGCACAACTGCCCAAAACCATCAGGTCACGCCCGACACCAATGAGGTCCGGATAAAAAAGCGCTTGGCGAAGACCGTCGATGGCGTACTTGGTCGGCATAAAATTACTCAGTCGCTGAATCCAGTCGGGCAAAAATGCGACGGTGGTGAAGCCTCCGCCCAAAAAGAACAAGTAGACCGCCATGTTCAATCCGGTCATGGTCACAAGTTTCTCATCGCGAATCCACATGCCGATTAGAATGCCGAGCCCCACGGTTCCCAAAGTCACAGCCGCCAGCAATGCGATCAAGGCCAGTGCATGGGACGCGCTTGGCACCGGCAAAATCCAGCCACAGGGACCACTCAAAATCAGCTTGAGCCACAGCGGCGGGCTCGCATCATCTGCGCAATACGGAATATTTTTGGTGAGAAATCCAAACGCCACTAGCGGCGTAACCAAAGCCAATGTGATCAGCGTTCCGCCCAAAAGGCGACCCAGCACCAGACTCAATCGCGACGCCGGACTGAGAATCATCACTTTGGCCGTCTGCCGAGAGAAATCGCGGGCTGTGAGCAGAGCCGTACCCAAAAGTCCGCTGCTGACAATGACCAAAATCAGAATGGGAATCACTTGGTATTGCAGGAAGGTCACATTGGTTTCGCGCAGGTCCTGCTCGCGCACCGAAATACGATAGGCATTGGGAAGGTTTTCACCGGCCGCCACGCCGTGCAGCTCTCCCAGCAGGCCCAGTTGAGGCGCATCGAATTCCGCCACCGAGCGGGTGACACTGCGGCGGATGTCGTCGGAGAGATCGATATCCACGTTGTTGAGATAGAGATCCACTATGCCGTTGCCGTTCGTCACCGCGCCTTCGAAATTTTCTGGGATGGAAATGATGGCGGCGACTCTTTGCTCGCCAAGTGCCTGCTCAGCGTCACCAGCGGACATTTCACTAAGCAAATAGGCATCGCCGTCGCCCTTGATCAATCGAGCCATTCGCTCTGTAAAACGACCCTGCCCTTGAACGACCAGGGCCACCGGTTGCTGGCCCACAGAATTGGTGAGCACCGCCACCAGCACACCCATGCCGAGAGCTGGAAGCAAGGATGCTGCGATCGCCCCCGGTGAACGCAACCAAAGTGCCAAATCCAGCCGCGCCAATCCCCAAATGGCCCTCATCGCACCCGTCCGCGCGAAAGCCGATTGAGCGCTAGTAAAATCGAACCTAGCGCCAACGCCAATAAAATCAGAAGATCCATATAAATCGGCTCAGGCGTAACGTGCAGGCCGTGAAAAGCCCACTCGAGCAATCCAACCGCGTAGTAAACGGGCGAGAGATGCGCCAGTCGCCAAATCACTTCGCCATCAAATCGCGCGGGCTCCAAAGCGCCACTGGCCACATAAAACGGCATCACCAAACCAAACATCAACGGAACGACAGTCAAAGTTCGTTTGAGCAAAACGCCCAAGCACGCGCCCAGGCATACAAAAATAATCACACATAAACTCAACGCCAGCAGCACCGAGCTAAGGGAAGCCGGAACCACGTTATAAATTTGCACAATAACTAACAATGCGACCATCAACGCGAAGGCCGCTGCGGACGCCGCGACCACCAGCCTACCCAAGAGCATGGCCGCGAAACTTGCCGGGGTCATGCGCAGCATTTTCAGAGTTTGGTTCTCCCATTCCCGGGCGGTGATCAGTGCGCCTAAAATTCCTGCGATCAGCATGGCGTCCAGGGCGAGTCCACTGACCACCAAGTAAGAAATGTAGCTGGTATCATGAGGCCAAACGTCATGCTCTTCCATTTGCACGCGCACACCGGGGAAATTGCGGCCATTGGCGACAATGGCCGCCGGCAACGCCCGTTGCACATCGTTGGTCAGGTCCACATTCAGATTGTCCACACGCATATCCAGATTGGCAGTTTCACCGTGTTCGATTTTGGCAGTGAAGTCGTTCGGGATGGTGAGAATTCCCACCAAACGGCCGGACATCAGCTCAGCCTCCGCGGTTTCCGGTGGCGGAAATTTGAGCGCGAAAGAATGATAGGCGTGATCCATGGCCTCGAGGATACGTCTGGAAAACGGTCCATGATCTTGGTTGATCACGGCCACTGGAGCGTAGGATCCGGTCAAGCCAAACAAGCTGACCATGACAATAAGACTGATAGCAGCCAGCGCCGATAAAATCACAAACGCGCGATTGGCGCACAGTTGAGCCCATTCCATTTTCATCGCGGCACGGAAAACTTGCAGATTATGGCTGAGCTTCATGACCCGAGCTCAAGGAAACAAAAACTTCCGCCAAATCCGGAGAACGGGCGCGAAAACCTTCGATCGGACCGAAGCTTCGAGCCTGGTGGATAATTTCCTCAGGATTAATTTCTGAAGCCAGATAAAGCCTCAAACCAAAGTCAAAAATTTCGGAGCGTAAAACCGCTCGACTGCTTCCCAGACTTGCACGCAGGCGCGAGGAAAAATCCGGCGCGCAGGTGATTTCCAAACAGCGTCCGGTTCGACGCGCCAACTCCGCCGGGCTGCCCTCACTGAGAATTTTTCCCTTGCGCAAAATCAGCATGCGATCGCACAGCGCTTCGGCTTCATCCAGATAATTGGTGGTGAGAATCACAGTTCGCCCCTTGGCTTTGAGCGAGCGAATATGAGCCCAAATCAGATGGCGGGCTTCCACATCTACACCCACCGTGGGCTCATCTAAGATCAGTAGCGGCGGATTGTGCAGCAGAGCGCGCGCGATGGCGAGCCGGCGCTGCATACCGCCGGAAAATGTTCGCACCACGTCTGTGGCCCTCTCCGTCAATCCCACCAACTCCAACACTTGCGCAATTCGTTTTTGTGAATTTTCAATGTGAAAAAGGGCCGCCGCAAAGCGCAGATTTTGTATGGCCGTCACTTCCGCGTAAAGAGCGGTCTCTTGCGGCAACACGCCTAAGCGCGACTTCAAGGCGGCCCCTGCCTTGAGAACGTCCTCGCCAAAAATTCGAACTTCGCCCTGCTGCGGACGGACCAATCCACACATCGAGTCGATCAGCGTCGTCTTGCCCGCACCATTGGGACCGACAACGCCAATGACCGAGCCCGCCTCCACGGAAAATGACAGACCGTCGAGCGCGCGATTTCCGCCAAATGTGCAAACCAAGTCGTTGACCTCGATCACCCTCATAGCTGTTCAGATTGTGACGGGGTTCGAAATTTTGCAAAGCCTGCACAGGGCGTCAACAGCTTGAAGATTCCCCCCATCACCCTGTAGCCTACTTGCACAAGGAGTAATTCATGAAAGCGAAGAACGATGTGGTCGACTGCTTGAATGCGATTTTAGAGTCGGAGTTGGCAGGAGTAGTTCGTTATATGCATTACTCTCTGATGGTCTTTGGCCACAACCGCATTCCCATCGTCAAATGGCTCAGGGACCAAGCCACGGAATCGCTCACCCACGCCAGTATCGCTGGTGAACACATCACCACACTGGAAGGCCACCCAAGTTTGAAGATCGGCAAGCTGACGGAAACCCATAAACATTCGGTGAACGATATTCTCAAGGAAAGTTTATCTCACGAACGCGAGCAGTTGGATAATCTCAATAAACTTTTGAAGCTGGTCGAGGGCGAGTCCACCTATCTGGAAGAATACGCCCGCGACATGATCTGCGAGGAAGAGCTGCACGTTTCTGAAATCGAAAAGATGATGCGCACGCAGCCGAAGTAGAAGGCTACCTCTGCCTTTTCCGAGATCTCCCGTTTCAGAGATCTCGGTTTTAATCATTTCAATAACATAACTTCGAAATCCCCTCCCATTTCGAAGATCTCCGCCGAGAGAGGGAGTGGAACCTACAAAATCGTAAGCGCCGCACTCACCGTTTTGCCCAAATCTGCGGATATGGACACAGCTTGGATCGTATAATGATGTCCAGGCTCTAGCTGGGGAATGGCCACAGAGTGCACCGTCCGCAAAACGTTATCGCTAGTGGTGAGCGTTTGTGCGCCAGTATCCGTGTCCGTTAGCAATACCTGATCAGTCGCCGGAATGTCTGTAGTCCAATTCAACAAAAATCGCTCGGAGTCGAAGTTAAGATCGGAAATCACGGGCGGCGTACCAGCTGTACATGGATTATAATCCGCTGAGGTCTGCACACTGTAATTGTCGGCAGTTAGAGGTTTCCAGCCGCGCGCCAACATTTGATTGTAGGCCGGCTCGGGCGCGGAGTTGTTGTTGTAATCAAAATACATAGAGTTGCCGTTTTGACCGCACTGGGTCTCCGGCACGGTCGAGGAATCCACCAGCCGCCACAAGGGCACTAGCGCGATATGGTAGCGCGGACCTTGATAATAATCGATGCGCGAAACCAGCCGCGTGGTGTGAGTCATGTGCACGATCGGTCCGCAGCCCATTTGGGTGGGATGATCGCCATCGTTGTTTAACAAAATTTGATAGTCCTGACCCTCTTCAGTTGAAGCGATCGACCAGATCGTGCCGTCGTCGGACAACATGCCGAATTGGTAATCGCCTTCCGGGTCGTTCTCGCCCAGTTGAATAAGACTCTCAAAGCGCAGGGCAAAATATTCGATCAGCTCATTGCCAGCGTCATCTTGGATCGTGCCCCCGGCTTGCAGGGGAAATCCCTCGGTGAACAGGCGGGTCGGCACATTGAGCTCGCTAAAAAACAGGCTCTCACTGGAAGGCTGCCCCTGAGTGATCATGGATTCCACATCGTGTTGCCGCGGCTGGGAAGCGCTTAAATACCAGAGTTGCGCCTTGATTCCCTGCTGTGGATTGGACGACGGGTTACTGCTTCCGCCCATTGGATCGCAGGCCACTTTATTGACGGCATACTTGTTCACATTATATGGAGAGTAGGTTGGGTTGTTGTCAGTTGCCTTACCGACGCAAGCCATAAGACTGACAACAGCAGCGTAAACTAAAATCCTTGTTGCGCTCATAGATCCTCCTGATCAATTCACGCTCAGTTTAATTTAAAATTTCCTTTAAAAGGTGTTTTGCACGCGGTTTTAATCAAAATAAGGCTCTAGTCATTTGACAGTTTTCCGTGAATCGCGCACCGCTCTACCGGGCGCCTAAGATGTTGACGAAATTTTTGAAAATTCGCGTTCTCAGAATGAAACGAATTTAGAAGAGAGAGACTAGCCCCCCTCATCTAAGTCAATTGACGACGCCCTAAGCCCCGAACCATAATTTCAAGGATGTGGTGCCGGGTCTTTATTCTAATTTGTGTCCCTGTTTAGCCCACAGTGAAGGGACTTCGATTTTTGGATTGTCAATTTTCGCGATCAACGACAATTTTGCGCTCGAGTTTCCCGGTCGCTAAAAGCGACGTCAGCGGACTTAGACTGAACGCCACTTTCTCGGACAATAAAAATGTATCGGGGATTGACATTGGGGTCCTGGGCAATCACACGTCTGGAAACTTCCTATTCTTCTGGACACTTCGAATTGAGACGAGGGCGATCCTGGGACGACCTCCCTATCAATTCACCGACTGACAAAGTGACACTGACAAGAACGCAGGCATTTAAACCTCGTAAATTCTATTTCGCGAGGCGCCAAGATTGCAAAGTTCACACATGGGTGGACAACCTCGGGGGTTTCTTTGGGCGCATCAAAATGGGTCAGTCTGACTTTTTTGCTCTTCATAACGTTGCTCATGGCACCGGGAATCGCATCCGCAGATTCGCCGAACGGATCCACCATACCTTATAGTTCGGTGATTGTGGATTCGGCCGGAACCTATTGGATCCTAGTCAACGGCGAATCCTACGAAAACTGGTATCCAGATGGCGGGTCAAATATTGCCGAATTGCTCTATCTGAATTCCACTATTTATGCGCTCAGCAATAACAACGCCTGGTATGTCAACTATGGTGGATTTTGGTACGGAACCACTGATCCCACCGGTGGTAATGGCGGCGGAGGAGCTCCATCTGAAAGCGCCAGCGGCACAAGTATTCCTCCGGCGAGTCAAATCGTCGACCACAATGGAACTGTTTGGAGCGTGAGCAATGGATATTCCTATCAAAACGGAAACCCGGACGGTGGCAATAATATCTCTGAAATGCTCTATCTCAACGGCACGGTTTATGTGAATACCGCGGGCTATGGTTGGTATCTTTATAGTTATGGCTGGCAGCAAACTAAAAATCCGAACGCTGCTTCCGAGAGTGCCAGCGGCACGGCCATTCCTCCCGCGAGTCAAATTGTCGACGCGAACGGAACCGTGTGGACCTTGAGTAATGGATATTCCTATCAAAATGGTGTCCCCGACGGTGGCTCGAATATCACGCAACTGAGCTATCAGTACGGAGTTGTTTACGCGAACACCAACGGCTACGGAACATTTATATACTCAAACGGTTGGATTCTAACCGGCGCTCCGGGAGGTCAAAATCCGAGCGCTCCTGCAGAGAGTCCCGCCGGCACGACCATTCCTCCGGCAAGCCAAATCGTCGACCATAACGGAACCATCTGGACCGTGAGCAATGGATATTCCTACCAAAATGGTGTCCCCGACGGGGGATCAAATATCACGCAAATGACCTATCAGTATGGCTCTGTTTACGTGAACACCACAGCCTACGGAACATTTGTATACTCAAACGGTTGGCTTCTCACCGGCGGTTCGGCATCTCCGCCACCTTCTTCGCCTAGCCCTAGTCCTGCAGTAGGCGGTACAGCATTGGGCGGTTGCGGTAGCTGCGACGAAAATCAAGCTGGAATCAATGCCCTAGAAAGTATCGTCGGCAGGAGCGTAGACTACACGCTGGTCTGGGGATGGGCAGACACCGCCGCCGACCTGATGTACGCGTTCACATATTTGGAAAGTGAGTATCCATCCGGAAAATTACATTATGATGTGCCAATGGTGATTTCGGGCCATACGTTTGCCGATGATTACAACGGCAGCGACGATGCCACTTATCTTAACGTGGCTCAAACCATCGCCGCGCGCGATCCGAATGGTTATATCCGCATCGGTCATGAGATGAACGGTAGCGGCTACGATTGGCAAGCGCCTGGTCCGGCGGGAAGTCAGGCGGAGTTCGTTCTAGCGTTCCGGCATTTGGTGACCCTGTTCCGCAGTGTTTCCACTGGCTTTAAGTTTGTTTGGAATCCCGGCGCCGGCAATTGCTGCGGCTACGACTCCTTGCCGACTTATCCCGGAAATCAGTACACCGACGTGATCAGCTTCGATATTTATGAAGATGCGTGGATCGCACAATCTTACAGCGGCGCCGATCGTTGGAACTATAT
>Ga0206795_1116_pt2 | contig 16100 bp, 11 predicted proteins | sample Alteio_BWOrgCont_71_FD_152872 | JGI IMG/M metagenome (GOLD analysis project Ga0206795, IMG submission 152872) | Enriched cells from forest soil in Barre Woods Harvard Forest LTER site, Petersham, Massachusetts, United States -... | ecosystem: Environmental > Terrestrial > Soil > Temperate forest >... | reverse complement strand
GATGGACGGCAAATCAAAGCCCGGAGAAACCCCGCCCACCAGCCACTTATTTCGTAACAATCACGATGGCACATTCATCGATGTCACTGCCAAAGCCGGCCTCACCTCCACCGGCTGGGGACAGGGTGCTTGCGTCGGCGACTACGACAACGATGGATACGACGACATCTACGTCACCGGATACGGCTTCAATCGCCTCTTCCACAACCAGGGCAACGGGACGTTTCGCGAGGTAGCCCGCGAGGCCGGGGTCGCCGGCACCGGCAAGGAGTGGGGTACCGGCTGCGCCTTCGTCGACTACGATCGCGACGGCAAGCTCGACATCGCCGTCGCCAACTACGTCCACTTCGATCTCGACAAGGTCCCCGCGCCCGGACAGGGCCTCAGCTGCGTCTGGAAAGGCGTTCCCGTCATGTGCGGCCCGCGCGGCCTCGAGTATGCGCCCAACGTCCTCTACCACAACCTCGGCAAAGGCAAGTTCGAAGACGTCAGCAAATCCAGCGGCATCGAAAAAACCACAGGACACTACTGCTTCTCCGTCACCACCCTCGACTATGACAACGACGGCTGGCCCGACATCTACATGGCCTGCGACTCCACGCCCGCCATCCTTTACCACAACAACCGCAACGGAACCTTCACCGACACCGCCGCCGATGTCGGCGTCGCCTTCAACGAAGACGGCCGCGAGCAGGCCGGCATGGGCGCAACCGCCGCTGACTACGACGGAGACGGCCGCATCGATATCTTCAAGACCAACTTCTCCGACGACACCTCCACCCTCTACCACAACAATGGAGACGGCACCTACTCCGACGTCACCTTCCCCGCCGGACTCGGCATCAACACCGACGCCCTCGGCTGGGGCGCCATCTTCGCCGACGTCGACAACGACGGCTGGCCCGACCTGCTCCTAGTCAACGGACACGTCTATCCCGAAGTCGACAGCGCCAAACTCGGCGCGGCCTACCGCGAGCGCCGCTTCCTCTACTACAATCTCGGCAATGGAAAATTCCGCGATATCTCCAAGGATTCCGGCCCCGGCCTGCAGCAGCCCATGTCGGGCCGCGGACTCGCCATCGCCGACCTCTGGAACGATGGCCGTCTTATCGCGGTAGTTAATAACTTGAGCGACCTACCTTTATTACTCGTTAATGTCGCGAAGAACAATAACCACTGGCTCGGACTCACACTAACCGGAACCCTCTCCAATCGCGACGCCATCGGAGCCCGAGTCACTCTCCACGGACTACACCGTATCTGGGTCGACGAAGTCCGCAGTGGCTCAAGCTATAACTCCAGCAGCGACCTCCGCCTCCACTTCGGCCTCGGACAGGAAACGAAGATCAACTCCATCGAAGTCCGCTGGCCCAACGGCCAGACGGAAACGTTCGCAACCTCCGGAGTCGATCAATATCTCAACCTCACCGAGGGCAAAGGTAAAACGGCAGAGGCGTCCCAGCTGAATCGTTCGGAAAGTGCCGAATAGAGGTCTTCGACAACCATACGGTCGAATCAAAAAAGCGATAGATATTAAGTCCCCTGGGGTTCACAATGCTGAGCTGACCTGTTCCCGGGAAACTTAATCAGGGAAAAAACGGAGCAGATCACTCCCCGTGTATTTTGGCGCGATAGCTTCGGCGGGCCGTCTGCAAACTAATTCGGATCGGCACAACTGAGAGTGCGCCATCCTGAGCGCGTTCCGAGGTCCCCAGCGGGCTCGGCTTTCGCTCGATGGGGCTGAGCGAAGAGTGGGAAGCACAAACCCCGAAGTTACCAAAGCAGACGCCCATGCTCTCTCGGAAGAGGCGTGGGGCCCTAATCCACTATAGAATCCTATCCAATGCCGACGGGACTGGTACGTTTCCCGCCCAGGTCCGATCGTCAGCTCGGATTACTGAATAATGCTCCGCGCTGTAACCGGCTCAGCAACGTCGTAGAGGTGGAGTCATGAAGAAGTTTAGGTTGAAGTGCGGATGGCTCGTCGCAGCATGCCTGGCGTCGTCGTTTGCCTGGGCCGACACTCTGGAGTTGAGAAACGGCAGCCTGATCCGCGGCAAGTTTCTGGGCGGCACTGAAAAAGAGATCAGCTTCCAGGTCGGCTCGTCGGTTCAGAAGTACAACGTCGCAGACATCGTTTCGCTCAAGTTCGATTCGGGAGGGTCGGCCAGTGACATTCCCGCGCCACCACCAGAAAGTTCTCTTCCCGACGAGCCGCAGCCGGCAGCGCCCGCAACTGTCACCATTCCAGCCGGAACCGTCATTTCTGTTCGCACCGTCTACGAGGTCGACGCCTCGCAGGGTCAGGCGGGGGAGCCCTTCCAGGCCTCGCTGCAAGAGCCGATTGTCGTGGATGGTGTAGTGGTAGCCGCCAAGGAGGCTGATGTCTATGGCCGAGTGGTGGAGGCGAAGCAGTCCGGAACGTTTGCCGGCAGATCGCAGCTGCGGCTGGAGCTGACGGGGATCGTGATGAATGGTCATACCGTGCGAGTCGTTACGGGAGACTACGGAGTCATCGGCAAGTCGCGCGGAGCAAGCACGGCGAAGAGAACTATCGAAGGAGCGGCACTAGGAGCGGCGATCGGCGCCGTTGCCGACGGTGGCCAAGGTGCGGCGATCGGCGCGGCAGCCGGCGCGGGCGCCGGCGCAGCGTCGGAAATTGTCACCCAGGGAGATCAGGTGCGGATACCCAGCGAGACCCTGATCGACTTCACGCTACTGCAGGATGTGTCGGTAGTGCAGCCGCCCGATCCACTTCCCGCAAAATCAACTCCTGACCCAAAATCATCACCTGACCAATGATCTGCTGACCGGTGGTGTGCAGCCGGGGAGATCCCTGACAGTTTAGACCGAGGACATCCCTGACACTTTAGTTTGGTTGAGGGGATGGGGTGCAGGGGAAGGGGAGACTTCCTCTTCCCCTGCCTCATCGCTTAGAGAAACTGTGTTCTTGGACAGCGGCACGATCTTCAGTTCCCGGCTGTCCAGGAGTGCAATGGGAAACTGGGCGAAGTAGACGGTGTAATAACGATCGTCGTGCGGGAGCAATCCGACCCGCTCGCCCTCAAACACGGTGCCCAGAAAGACGCGCTCCGATTTCCAGCGAAATTGCCCCTGCTGCTGCACCCGGCGCACTTTGAAGGCCAGATCGTATTCCGGTTCCCGCGTCCGGCCCGGATAGATGCGACTCGATGCAGCGTACACCGCAGCCGGCGTTTGCATGCCCAGCGCTTCATGCGGACGTAGTCCGTTGTAGTCGCGACGGAAGCGGTCGAAAGCGCGTTGCTGGGCGCGCGGGCTCGCCGCCGGCGGCGAAGCCGTCTCCTGCTTCAGCGTGCGATGCATGCGCTCATGCCGCCCGTTCTGTTCCGGATGTCCGGCCTGGATGCGTTCCGGACGAATGCCCAGCTTCATCCACCACAACGACAGCCGCGACACGCCGTTGACCGCGCGCGCCGCAAAAGGCGCTCCGTTGTCGCTGCGAATGGCCTCGGGCATGCCATATTCGCCGAAGGCCGCAGCAAAGATCGCCTGCACCCTCTCGGTGTCGGTCTTCTCCACAGCCTGGCAACGCAGCAGATAGCGGCTGTGCGCGTCGGTGATGGTCAAAGGATCGATGCGTGTTCCATCCTCTGTGCGGAACCAGCCCTTGAAATCAGCGCACCACACCCGGTTCGACTGGCTGGCCGCAGCAAACGGCTGGGTGTAGGGCGGCACGCGATGACGCTTTTTGCGGGCCATGGCCAGGCCTTCGCGCGCCAGCAGGGCGCCGATCGTGCTCGCCGCCGGCCATCGCACCTCCGGCTCAGCCTGCTCCAGCACCCACTTCAGTTTCCTCGGACCCCAGCGCATATGCTCCCGCCGCAGCTCCAGCACCATCTCCTCGATCTGCTGGGGCGTGCGGTTGCCGGGCTCATGCGGAGCTCGCTGCCATCGCGCAAACCCTCCAGTCCTTCGCGCGCGTAGCGCCGCAGCCACACATACCCGGTCTCTCGCGAGACCCCGTAGTTCCGGCACAACTCCGCCATGTTCGACAACCCGCGTTCGTACTCCAAAACAAACCTCGTCCGCTCCTCCACTACACTGCTCGCTTTCCAGGGCATGTTCTGGTTCTACATACCCTCGCTGCAGTGTCAGGGATCTTCCCGGTCTGTTCTGTCAGCTATCTCTCCGGTCTGTACCGTGGCCCATTCAAGCCTTGTGTTGGCTTGAGTGGGGGTAGTTCTGGAAGCTTACCGTTCTCCCAGCCTGTTCAGGCTCAATGAAATCGGCAGGCCGATGATGAGCATGTGCACCAGAAGGCCCTGAACCAGATCACGGTATTGGTATGGCCCCATGGAGTGGTACGCGCACAGAGGCAGCACGACGAGATTCATCACCAGAAACACCGCAATCCCATAGAAAAGACCGCAGACCAGCCAGTGGTCCTTCAGGAATCCGAGTCTGCGGCTGGACAGGCAGTAAATGGCTGCAGCAGAGTACGCAATGAAGTAATGCAGGACGACACCGAGAATCCACGTGCCCGCGCCTCCGTGGATGGCTGCCTGCCTACCGAGCAGCCCTCCCGCAATCCCGCGAGGGACGCCAAGCCCGAACGTGATGAACGCCGAGGTGAGGTCGAATGTGCCGGCGAGGGCGCCGCCCACAAGAATCGGACGCAGCAGGCTTGTTCTGGCGACCGGCACGGATGAAGTAGCAGTATCCATCAGGGAACTCCTTGCGAAGCCTGGCGCTATTCTCCAGTGCCAATCATGGCGGGACGAATAGGTACACCCCGTTACCTTTAACAGTATGCGGAGTGCGACGATTCTCGACGCACTTTTACACCAGCGTCAAGAAGGATGGACGAACGTCTCCTCACCGGGGACTGCTATAAGCGGACAGGTAGGTCACATTTACTTTGCCGAATTCGCTGCACGTAAGGATCGCACCGACCACCGAGGCCCCTTATTTCAGCAGCGACTCGATTCCCCGAAGCAAACGATCGGCGTCGCTATGAAAATCAGGGTCAGGTCGAACCGAGATTCCATGGTGATACGCAAGCCGCGCGAGTGATGGTGGCAGTTCTTCTTCGCTGGGCATCTCTACACCGTCCACGAGGACTGGTATGACCGGAATGCGCCGCTCCAGCGCGGCTTCAATCTCAATGCGAAGGTGGTCGCCGCGATCATTCAGACGTCGATTGCCCGAACCGGAAGTTTCATTCCAATTTTTTCCGATCACCGCAACCAGCACGGCACAACGGCTAACCTGCTCTCGAATGTGATCTCGGAAGTCGACACCCAAGGGCATGGAATCAACGTCCTTGAAAACAGCGCTCTTGCCGAACTGCGTAGATAACTTGTCGTAGATACGTCCGGTGATATGTTGGCTATCTTGACGCCGGTAAGAGATAAAGATCGACTTGATCGGGTCGTCCGCATGAGTAACAAGCGCAGGCTTGGTCTCGGGTGTCTTTGCTTCGTGGACGGGATCCTGCATGCCGGGAGAATCAATTTGCCGGTCCCTTTGGCTTCTTTTCTTAAGAACGCCAAACGCAACCACAGCCGCCGTGGTGAGGATCAGGAGGATGACGATTGCGGTATTCGTGTTGTCAGAGTGTAACGGTCCGGCCTCTTGGGCAAAGAGACGTGCGGCGCTGAGCAGTGCGCAGATGGCAACTACGAATTGCCGATTAAATCGTCCCGCCACGCCTGCCATCTCGGATTCCCCCAAGGATTGGAAAGTCAGCAGGATTCCATCAAAAACAATATACCTGCCAGGTGCCGGGTGCTCCACGTCCAGATTCAAGGACGTGAGTATCGATACTCTTTAAGAACCGAACCCTCAGCCTCGCACCGAGAGGTTTCAGCCCCGCGAATCTAAGACCGGTCCGAAGGACTGCACCTCATTGCCGTAGGCTGGCGCGGAGCCACTGGCGAAGCGTCGGCAACACGCATCACGTCTGTACCCAGAATAGTTGGCCGACAATTTCCCCCAACTCGCTACAATAGAAATAGAGACAAAAGGTCCGGCTGACATCTCAGCGGGGCTTTCTGTTTCGGGCACCCCCTTCATTCCCACGACCATTACTGCTCGAAATCAGTGCATGTAACCCATTTAGATTCAGATCAAGTGAAATAGGCCCATGCTTTCCCACACATGTCGGCGCTAAGGTTTACAACCTACGCCGAATCATGCATTTGTCAAAAGATGGGGGGAGGGGCCAGGCCATCGAAGGCGCTGCCCTGCGCTAGTGAGGTGCCTCCAGCTTAGGAGCAGCCGACTGTAACTTCTCAGCCGTTTCCGTCTCATGGGTGGCTTCCTCAGTTCTGCCCATCGCACGGTATGCCTGCCCCAACAGGCTGTGAGTCATATAGTTTGCCGGATCCATTTTTTCTGCGCGCTCCAGATACATTGCCGCGCTCGCCGCATCCTGCTGCTTCAACATCACCTTGCCCAGCAATATGTAGGGCCCGGTCGAGTTCGGCTCGAGCAGAACCGCCTGCTGCAGAGACTGCAGCGCCTTCGGATATTGGCCCGTTCGCGTGTAAGCGTCCCCCAGCCGGTCGTAAATTCCCCCAAAGAGCGGGTTCAGATCGCGTTCCTTCTCAAACTCCGTCACCGCTTCCTCCGTATGCTGGCCCGCTAAAGCAATCTCTCCGAGCAGTTGGTGAGCGAGCGGCAGCTTCGGATCAAGCTCCACAGCCTTCTTCGTGGACTCCTGAGCCACCGGCAGGAACTCGTGACGCAGCAGCATCCTGCCTGCCAACAGATAAGCGGCAGCCGAGTCTGGCTCAAAACCGAACTGCCGTGCAAAGGCATGGCGGGCATCATCGTAACGGCGTGTATCGAGATAGCAGAGAGCCAGCACATAGCTGGGATCAACCTTGGCCCCGGGTACCCACTCATGGATACCCTCTAGCAGAGGAATCGCCTCGGCGGTCCTTCCCATCCGGAAAAGAGTAAGGCCCCTTATCTCCGCAGCCAACACATCCTTGCTGTTTTCTGTTAGTGCCTTCGCAAGTGCCTGATCTGCCTGGGACAGATTGCCTTCTGTGTAAAACGCCATGCCCCTCAATCGTTCAACTCCCGACGCTTCCGGCTGTTGTGCGGCTAGCACATCAAGTTGACGCAATGCTTCCTTTGGCTGGCCCTGATCAATCAGCTTTCTCACCGCAGCAAGATCTATCGATGAAGTTTGCGCACCTCGAACATCCGGCTGCGCTGCCTGTTGCGCAGATATCAAAGAAGGCACGACGAGCACTGATCCGAGAGCAGGAATGAGCAGCAATCTTAGGACAGACATGGCTTTTAGCACCCGAAGCTCATAGTAAAGAAAAGAGTCGGGTCACCGCTATTCGGCTGTACAGTCGTCGCCATCGGGTAGCAAGCGATCGCAAACCTGAAGACCCGTTGTGCCACCCTCGAAGCGCGTCACAAGCCAAATCCCGTCCGCTGATCTAAGATGCTTGCTATGCAGATCACCGACAAAGCAAAAGAACTTGCCGCCCAACGGAGCCTGGAGTTCATCGAGGAAGGCATGGTGGTCGGCATGGGCTCCGGCACCACCGCCACACACTTTATCAAGCTGTTGGGCGGACGGGTGAAGCAAGGCCTGAAGATTCGCGGCATCTCCTCTTCGAAGGCGAGCGAACAGCTTGCCGTTTCGCTTTCGATTCCAGTCATCGATTTCCATGCTTGCACAGAGATCGATGTAACCATCGACGGAGCGGATGAAGTCACCCCACAGCTTGAGCTCATCAAGGGTGGAGGCGGCGCGCTCCTGCGCGAAAAGATTGTGGCCAGCGCTTCAAAGCGGTTCGTCGTCGTTGCCGATTCGAGCAAGCTCGTCAATCGACTCGGGAAGTTCCCTTTGCCTATAGAAGTCATTCCGATGGCATCGCCGCTGGTGGCGAGAAAGCTGGAGGGACTAGGGATACGTTCCACCGTTAGGCGGCTGGCGACCGGTTCCGAATTCATTACGGATGAAGGAAATTTGATTCTGGATTGCGAATGCGGCGAAATCGACGATCCGGGTAAGCTTGCCGCTTCCATCCGCCAGATTATTGGAGTCGTTGAGCATGGCTTATTCCTCAAGATGGCAGACCTTGCTCTTATCGCGTCTGACCTAGAGGTCGTGGAACTGACTAAGTGAGGCCTCCTTTGCGCGACATCGTTTCTTCATCGGCCCGAATTGGTAGGCCTGAAAAGTGCTGTCTAAACTAAGTCTCTGGTTACTTGAGAAGACCACTTCTAAGATCGCGTCAGTTGAACCGTATCGGATCGGTCCCTGATTTAATCGGCGATGCAACTGTCGCCAAAGAAGAGATGCTGGAGAGCTCAGCACAGGAGGAGTCAGGCCACGTGGCGGCCAGATGAGTTAGGTTCTCTGTTTCTTCAAGAGAAAGAGAATCTGGCCCAAAAACGCAGGAGGTTGCAGTACGCCAAAGCAACTTCAGGTCAGTCCATAAGGTGGCACTTTGCATGTATTCCAGGTCGAGTTGGGCTTTTCTGGGCTTAATGCAGGTTTCGTAAAAAGCATCGAGGTTATAGTGTGGAACTCCAGAAAAAATGTCCTCTTCATTGCGAAACAAGAGTGTGGCCACTCCTGTGATGCCAGGACGATACGGCAGGTCCAACGCTTCATGATGTGGTAATTTTGGGCGCGGTCCAACTAGGCTCATATTACCCTGCAGCACGTTCCAGAACTGCGGTAGTTCATCGATCTTATAGCGGCGCAGAAATGCGCCAATCGTGGTAATTCGTGCATCGCCACTTACTGTAATCGCGGGTCCTGGAGAATTCTCCACTCGCATCGAACGAAATTTATAAAGAGTAAATTCTTCCCGGTTGCGGCCCGCACGGCGTTGCCGGAAAAGAATGGGGCCGGGAGAACTCAGACGAACGAGAAGCATGACCAGTAACATTGCTGGAAGCAGGACAAACAATGCAACCGCAGCAACCACAGTGTCAAAGCAGCGGCGCGCGCTTGACACGATCCATGGGCTGGCATTCGACAACAACCCCACGGTGTACAACGCCGGCCCTGATTCAACCAGCTGAATGGCTGACGGGGCCTCGCGGCTATGCACCGGATGCGACTGCTCCGCTGCGGCAGGTATAGGGGGAACATCCGCCGTGTCAACAAAATTGGGCTCTGCGATCGAATGTGCGCTCATCTAATGCGAATGTCCGGGGAACGTGGGATTTTGCAAATCGATAAGAACGAGAATCAGATCACCTCAGTACCGAAATGTCAATGATACGTAACTGAAATGGTTATAGTTAAGAGGCCTCTCCAATTTGTGCGACAGGTTGGAGTATATCGAAAAAGAAAAGGACTTCAATAGAAATCCTTGATGCCGCTTCTCTTGACGGAGTTTACCAAGTGACTTACCTCTTGACTCCCAACCCGGACTTTCACTTAATGTAGCGATTTTTCCAACGGTAAAGGGACAATGTATCAGAATTTGCGGTGACATGGCCGTGATATCCTGCTGTGGAAACGTAACTTAACTTTGGGAGCACCCAGGAGACCCCGACACCCTGCGGAACCGATAGCCTTGAAGTCGGAGATCGCAGGACCCTTTTTTGTATGTTGAAGCGAAGAATTTCTCTGTTTGTGCTGCCATTATTGGCAATAACCTTGTACGCGCAGGATCAATCCTCTGGTGGCGCCATTTCAGGGAACTCCCAGGAGCAGTATGGCCCAGTGGACTGTACAGACCCGCTCTTATCGGGTTCTTCACAATGCATCCAGCAAAATCAGAGGCCAGGTGTTGGCGCGCAGCCGAGGAATGAAAATATATCTCCCGGAACGCTGCCCAGCGGAACGGTTACTTATAGAGATAACGCATCCCCTACCGTACAGGGTTTGAATCGCAATCAGTCCTTGCGTACCACCGTTCAGCCGGAATTGCTTACTGAATTCCAGAAGTTTGTTGCCTCAAGTACGGGGCAGGTGCTGCCGATATATGGCGCAGATTTATTTCGCAATGTGCCGTCTACATTCGCGCCTCTCGATATGACGCCGGTACCACTCGACTACGCAATCGGTCCCGGCGACGAGTTGCGGGTTCGCGTCTGGGGACAAGTCAACTTCAACGCAGATCTCCGTGTCGATCGCGCAGGCGAGATCTATCTGCCGCAGGTCGGACAGATACACGTAGCGGGGCTGCAATTTTCCGCTCTTGACCAGCACTTAAGGGAATCGATCGGAAGGATCTACCGGAATTTTGACCTGACTGCAGACGTCGGACAAATTCGTGCCATCCAGGTCTATGTAGCTGGGGCAGCGCGGCGAGCGGGAGTCTACACCGTCAGCTCCCTCAGCACTCTTGTGGATGCGCTCTTCGCTAGTGGTGGGCCTTCCGTCGAAGGTTCCATACGTCACATTCAGCTGAAACGCAATGGCACGGTTGTAACCGACTTCGACTTGTATGCATTGCTCGTTCAGGGCGATAAATCAAAGGATGTGAAGCTGTTATCCGGCGACGTGATCTTCATCCCCCCAGCTGGTCCTCAAATTGCTGTAGCAGGAAGCGTCAGAAACCCGGCAATTTATGAACTACTAGCAGGGGAAACGATTGGCAGCGCGATCAAGGACGCGGGTGGCGCCTCCACAGTAGCTTCCGACGCGCGCGTCTCCATAGACCGCATCGCCGATCACCGGGATCGGCAGGCAATAGAAGTAGCTATGGATACGGCTGGCCTGGCTACACCGCTTGTCGGGGGAGATATCCTGCGCGTTCTCTCAATTGTCCCGAGGTATCAGAAAACAGTCACCCTACGGGGTAACGCGGCGAATACAGGCCACTTTGCTTGGCATGCAGGGATGCACCTGAGTGACCTGATCCCGGATCGCGACGCCCTAATCAGTCGCGACTACTGGTGGAAGCGTGCACAACTGGGACTGCCGTCTCTGGAATTTGAGCCGGTACCGGCTTTTTCAAGTATGCGGCAGCCATCCGCGCCGGTGGATTTGAGACGGCAGTTACAGCAACCGCAACTGCAGCAACTGCAGCAACCGTATGGGCAACGTGGCGCGAACATATCGCAAGATGGCTCCACTGTGGGGGAAGATCAGGCAAATCAATATGGAACGTATTCCGGGGGGCAACAGTCAATACAACAAAGTGGACAATATGGACAAGTTGGACAACAACCTGGGCAGCTGCCCGGACAGCAGCCTTTGTATAACCCCAATTCTCTGTCCGCGAATCAGCGGGCAGCCAATTCATCACTTGCCTCCCAGCAGTCTCAGTTGCAAACGCAAAACGCACCCGGCCAGCCTGAGCGCACCGATGTGCGCATAAGTGCGCCAGAAATCGATTGGAATTACGCAGTCATCGAGCGGCTTGACCGTGAGACGCTGAAGACCTCGCTGATCCCCTTCGATCTAGGCAAGCTGGTGATGCTGCATGATCGGGCGCAGGATCTGGAACTGCAGGCAGGCGACGTGGTGTCTGTTTTCTCGCAGGCAGACATCCATGTTCCTCTTGCGGAGCAGACAAAGTATGTCCGTCTTGAAGGCGAATTTGTCCATGCCGGTATCTACAGTGTTAAGCCGGGAGAAGGCTTGCGGGAGCTGGTTCAGCAAGCGGGCGGCTTTAGCTCCAACGCGTATCTCTACGGATCGGAATTCACTCGCGAATCGACTCGTGTCGTACAACAGGCTAGGATCGATGAATATGTTCAGAATCTTCAGCTTCAGGTAACGCGGGGAAATTTGGCGCTGGCCGCTTCGCCCGTCTCGTCAGCTCAGGATCTTGCCAGCGGCAATGCGACCCTGGCCAGCGGGCGGGAGCTTATTACCAAGCTTAGTCAGATACGCGCCACAGGCCGGGTTGTGCTGGAATTCAATCCGGTCAGTGCAGGTCAGGACATCGTTCCTGACATCGCGCTCGAGGATGGCGATCATTTCGTTGTGCCTCCGGTGCCGGCCACGGTAAATGTGGTCGGTGCGGTATACGATCAGAATTCGTTTCTTTATCAGAAGGCGCGGCCCAGTGGCGCCTATCTACACCTGGCCGGCGGTCCTAACCGCGACGCGGATAAGAAACATGCGTTCATCATCCGCGCAGACGGCTCGGTGGTGAGCACTCAATCCGCCAACGGACTCTGGGGCAACACATTTGAGCAGCTAAAGATGAATCCAGGCGATACGATTGTAGTTCCAGAGAAGACTTACAACCGCACTGCCCTGCGCGGCTTTCTTGATTGGTCGCAGCTGTTCTCGCAATTAGCGCTGGGTGTCGCGTCAATCGCTGTGATTGCAAAGCAGTAACTATCTTCCTTAATGTCCATTGCCCATGGGCCCAAAGCGGCCCGTCTTTTTCGTGGGCATTCTTCCAGCCGTCTTCACGCTATTGTTTCGCAATGGCTTGCAGGAACCCGAGGTATGGCTAAGGAGAAGGCCAGTCCCTCGAGCGATGATCATGTCAAGGCTGGAAACGCGCTCAGCGATTCCGGGGGTAAGACCCTGCTTCCGATTGGCTGGAAGCAGCCCCTGTGGGAAGGCAAATTCTTCACGCCATATCAGCACGGCGAGCACACTGAGATTTTTGCTTGGACCTTGGCTGTCTGGTTCATGACAGCAGTTGCGCTGTCACTTGGAGCCCGGTTCTGATTCGATCTCCTGAATAAATTCAATGGTTGTTCGATCCACGATCAAGCCCCAGGAGAAGAGCGAGATCGAAAAGTCAAAGGACTAAATGGCAAGCTGGCCCGCACGGCGGCGGTCGTTTGAATAAATGGGAAAGAAAGTTTTGTAACCGTCTTTCGGCAATTTGCACCATTCGACTAAGGAGAAAGAAGTTATTGCAAATTTATCTGTCGTTAGCAAGTGAAAATGTCCGCTTTTTGTAGCACGTGATCTGTCCGGTTTTGGTTTAAACTCCCGCCAGCCGCCGGGAGGGTGGAAAAGTGGGAATCGCGGAGCGATTTCCAAGGCAGCGAGGCTGCCGTCTTTTCCATGCTCCTGGTGGTCGTTGTTTTCCTCGATGGGATGAGCCTGCCCGCCGCCGTATAGCGTCCCAGCCGATGCGGCCCGTAGGTCAGGGTGATGGTTCCATCGAGGTGTTGATGCACCATCACATTGCAGCCGGCCAGGGTGCCCCGCCAACTGACCGCTTCGATCTGCAGCACGAGGTTCTGAAAACTGACGGTGTTGTCGCGATTGACCGAACGTTGGAACTCGAGCGAGAAGGTCAGGTCCAGATCGCGGCGGGGGCAGGCTGTGAACGCTGTTCCGCGCTGCGTGGCCGGGACCTGGAAGCGGCGGTTGAATTCAGCGATGTACTCGTCGCGCAGAAAGCGGTTGGCTTCCTCCACGGTGCGGATATCGCGCAGCCGCAGCTCCTGCGGCAGCCGTCCCTGCCAGGTGGAGAAGCTGCGCTCCGAGCGGCCGCGCGCCTGCGGCGAGTAGGCCGGAATCATCTGCACGCTTAGATCACGCAGCGCCCGGCCCACCTGCGTCAGCCGGTGCGGATCGACCTTGCCGCCGGCCTTGGGCGTCAGCCAGAAATGGCTCCCCCGGTCCGAGTACAGCGCACAGAACAGCCCCCGGCGTTCGATCACTTCGCGCAGCGCGGCCATCACCGTCACCGTCGATTCCTCTTCCACCAGTTGCGCGTAATAAATCTCGCTGGTGGCATCGTCCAGCATCACCAGCAGGTCGTACCAGCGCTCGTCCTGGAACCAGCGATGGCGGCTACCGTCCAGATGCAGCAGCATACCCGGCAGCGGGCGGCGCGGCCGCCGCTTGCGATGCACGCCGCGGCTGCCGCTCTTGGCCACCAGCCCGGCTCCCTGCAGTGCCTGCTTCACCCACGTGTAGCTCAGCTGGATACCGTGCTGCTCGACCAGCTTCTCGTGAAAGTGGCGCACGTTCAGATCGAAATACTGCTCCCGATACAGCCCCAGCACCTGCTCCACCTGCGCCAGCGGCACCCGTCGACCACTCGGCCGGCCCCGCCGCCGGTCAATCAACCCGTCATAGCCGTGCTCTTCGTATCGCTCCCGCCAGCGCCGCATCGACCGGTCGCTGATGCCGATTATCTCCGCCGCCTGCCACCAACTGATCTTCTTCGCCATGGCTCGGAGAATCACTTCCTGTACCTTCATCGCCCGCTCCACCGCGGCCCTCGGATAAGACTCCATGACTCGCATGGTCGCCTATCCTCGCCGCCCGCTTAGCGGACAGATCATTTGCTAACTCAACCGGACATATCATCTGCTAACGACATTATTGCAAATTTATCTTGACGAGAGAAATTAGCTGAGGTAGTATCGCGGCTCGCCGATTTTTCGGGCGATTAGATTGCTCGAATCCGCTCCCTAGATACTCCGCGGGTTCCTCGCACAGACCGAAGAAATCAATAGTCGGCCGAAACTCCCGCTTGAGGTGGAAGGGATCCTATGTCTAGCACCTACACATATCCTGGCGTCTACATCACGGAGCTGCCCAGCCCGGTCCACTCGATCACCGCCGTGGCCACGTCGATCACCGCATTTGTAGGCTATACGGCGAACGGTATCGACGACCGCGCACAAGCCATCTACAGCTTCTCGGATTTCCAGCGGCTGTACGGCGGCCTGGCCTCGAACAGCGAGCTGAGCTACGCGGTCCAGCAGTTCTTTCAGAACGGCGGCTCCCAGGCCTATGTAGTGCGGACCCCCGGCCACTACAACAGCCCAACCGCAGTGAAATATGCCACGGTAGGCTTTGGCGGCCTGGTCTTCAGCGCGCTGAGTAGCGGTGCCTGGGCGAATGGCAAGTTGGTCCTCGACGTGGATGTCATCGGACTGAATCTCTCTACCACCGCGCCCGGTGACCCATATTCCTTCAATCTCACAATCACCAACCTCTCTGATGGGACCACTGAATATTTTCCCGGCCTCACCTTGAACTCCCATGCGCAGAACTATGTCGTAAGCGTGGTGAATGATCCGGATAACGGCTCGCAACTGGTGAGCGTCAAGGCCACGGGCGTGCCAACGCCCCCGACGACCGCGCTGATACCGACGGGCATACTGGGCGCCGCGATTGTCTCCACGCCGGTAACCATCGCCGGCGTGACCGTGAACTATCTCGAGGCCGTCAACACCGATCTATCCACAGGCTCGACGGCGACAACGGTGTCTACGGATTCCTATCTCAACCTGACCCTTCCCACTTCGATTCTCTCCACACCGCTCTCCGTCAAGGTGCTCGCGCAGAACTCGCAAATTCCGCAAACTGTCGCGGGCCTCGCGATCCAGCTGCAGCAGGCGATTAACAATGCGCTGGCGGTGAGTGTACCGGGCGCATCGGTCTCTTGTTCGGCTTCGCCGAGCGGCACGGGGACGGGTATTTGTGTCAACGCACTCTTGCCCAATCAACCGGATGCGGTGATCAGCTTCACCGACCCCACGACGGGCAACAAGACCGCTACCGCGCTCGGCTTGGCCGGACCTCACATTACCAACGTGGCCTACTATGCGCTGGGCACCACCACCGCCTCTCATTCCGAGACCGCCTCAACCCCCGCCGTGCAGCCTGACGGTCTGCCAGGCACGACCGAGCTGATCGGAGATTCACTGGCCAATAGCGGCATCTACGCTCTGACCCAGGTGCCGATCTTTAACCTGCTTTGCATTCCAGACGCGGTGCGCGCCTCGGCCGGCAATTCGGCCGTGCTCGACTCGAACAACACCGCGCTCGATCCGGCAACAATCTATGCGACGGCCATCTCCGTGTGCGTCAACGCGCGGGCGTTGCTATTGATTGATCCGCCGCCTACGATCGCCACCGTCTCAGCCGCGGTGGATTGGAAGTCCAACACCATCGGCGTGGTCAATGCCAACGGCGCGGCCTTCTGGCCCAGGCTGCGGCTGGCCGATCTGCAGAACAATGGCCAGTTACGCACCTTTGCCCCCTCCGGCGTGGTTGCCGGGGTCTACGCCAACACCGATTCGTCGCGCGGCGTGTATAAGGCCCCCGCCGGCATCGGCGCCACGCTCAACGGCGTCCAGAACATGACCTATCAGCTGACCGACACCGAGAACGGCGTGGGTTGAGGCGGTCTCGGAATGAGAGGCGGTGGTGGTGCCCAGCGCATAGTAGGCCACGTTGGTAA
>Ga0206795_1117_pt1 | contig 16155 bp, 14 predicted proteins | sample Alteio_BWOrgCont_71_FD_152872 | JGI IMG/M metagenome (GOLD analysis project Ga0206795, IMG submission 152872) | Enriched cells from forest soil in Barre Woods Harvard Forest LTER site, Petersham, Massachusetts, United States -... | ecosystem: Environmental > Terrestrial > Soil > Temperate forest >... | reverse complement strand
CTTTAGCAAACTAATAAGCTTTCCCAAAGTGACGCATCTAACGAGGGGAGGAGTTAACAGCCAGAGCTTCCATTTTGAAGGTGCGCAGAGACGGCGGGTAACGATGTATGTATACATGCTCATAGGGAGAGGCGAATCAAAATGCCCTATCGAAAACTTGCCTGAACAATAGAATTCAAGGGATGGGGCCGGGAGCTGATGGAGTTGAAGAAGCCGGATCAGCAGGCGGCCCTCCTGCCATCATCCCAGTAGTTGCGGTAACTGAAATCGGACCCACCGTCGCTTGCTTAAACAAATCCAAAGTAGCGGGATTCATCACTTCCTGAGACAAAGGATTACCTCCCGGCTTATTCGATTTGAAGGCTAAAGCTTTCTTTACCCCCGCTCTAAAATCTTCCTCTGTGCAATTGCGATGATCGATAAAAGTACTTTTCATCCGTTCGAAAGCTTCTGGGGTCATGCTGAATTTTCCCTCCATTTTTTCCAGCATGGCAAAAGTCATGCTCAAGAAATTGGCAACATCCTGCTCACCCGTTTTGCTCTCAGGATCGAGCATATGAAACTCTGCCCTCACCGCATTCACCGAAGTCACTTGAATGGCGGCATAGGAAGTTTTTACTGCAGGATTGGAAAGCTTAAATACTTTATTCGCTTCATCTCCATAAACCTCACAGATAAATTTATAAAACTCCTCGAACTTTTTCCTTTTCTCTTCATCGGTGCTTCCGATCATCTTTTCATTCAGATCTTCCCACAGATCCTCCGGAGTTTTCGCTAAAGGGCGAACCGCCGTGGCGGTAATTTTAGGAGTAATCTTGGCCCGTTCGGCAGCTTGTTTGGCGTCAAATCTGATAAGTGCAAGCCCTAAGTGATTCGCAAGTTGCATAACGGGTACAACCTGATCCCTGCGCTGAGAACTAAAAGGCGCAGCCAAGCTAACAAATTCTTCATCCGTCCGCGGAAGTTGGATATTCAACAAAACCCGAACAGACTCCGCTGAGACATCCTTCTGCCCCCCCGTCAGCTCAGCCACTAAAACGTCCACCCCAGTAAAACCACTATTAGCAGGTAAAGCAGCTTCTGCTTGAGAAAGAACAAGATTTAAAGCCTCTGAAGCCCGGGATACACGAGCCAAAACTTCACGTCTTTTTGCTTCCGTACTCTGCACTTCAGGACGACCCCGTTCCGCAGGGATTACCCCTCGAATTCCAACATTGAGGTGAGAGGCATATTCAGCGAATGCTTGAAAATATTCCGTCACCACAGGGTTCGGAAGAATTCGATCGGGACTTGGACTCGCTGCACTCATGAAAAGATCTCCTTTGAATTAGGGGGCCGCCGCAGCGGAAGAGGCTTGGACTATTGCTTGAAAAGCCCCCTGAGTTCCCGCATTCAAGACTCTACTAAACAATCTGGCCGCTTGCACAGAGGGAGCCGGCGCAGCTGTAGGAGCGCCTGCGCCTCCCGCCGCTGGGGTAGTAGAAGTACCTGCCGCCGCTGTGGTAGCAGAAGCACCTGCCGCCGCTGTCGTGGAGGTGGAGGGAGTCACTGCAGCTTGAGGCGAAAAATTCATAGCTCCCTGAAGCCCTCTCTGAAAATCTGCTTCAGTCACCCCTTTGCTTATAAAACTGGCCTTCAATGCCGTTAACTGCTCAGGGGTAATATCAAATTCCCCCCCTATTTTTGACATCACCTGAAACATGCGCTCAAAAAATATTTGAACATTCTGTTGATTAGCAGGGCCACGAAATTCGAAGGTAAGCTTATTGTCTTCCGCTTTAATTTTGGTTTCTGGAGCGCTTCCTTCGTCACATTTCAGCTCCATATGATTTTCCTTAATCTTCAGCACTGAAGTTCCTCGATCTACTGTCCCTGCATATGTTGTTCCCCCGATCAGCCTCAAGCCGTCTGTCATCGCATAAGGCTCTTCGCCCGCAATCTGACAAAAAATCTCGAGCATTTCGTCTCTCTTTTTCCCACGCGCCAGAACGCTGGTCGCAGGACTGGCTACGGGGGGACTAGCAGCTGCTAAGGGAGCTGGAGCTGGGACTGGAGTTGGAGTTGAAACTGGAACCGAAGATGATGGAGCTGTTGAAGACATGATTATTTCCTTATTTCTATAATCGCTAATTTCCGGATTTTTTAAATTCTCCGGGTTAAAGTCCAGAGAATTTTCGGCCAATTCTTCATTTTTTCAATCAAACTTCAATCGTGAAGTGGATTTCAAATCCTAGTTCTTCCATTGAGACCACCCGGTGATCATTCATCCGACACCAGGTCGGGATATCGCTTTTCGTCCCGGGATCTGTGCATCGAACCTGAATCATTTCCCCTTTTGAACTCTTCAATACGAAATTTTGTAATCGAATCACCGGCATGGGGCAAAGCAAATTTCGGGCATCCAAGACCTTCATACATACCACTCCGATAAAATTTCTTCTGGAGCAAAAGCTCGGGTCTGGACCGTATGAGAAATGCCATTTTTCAATTGAATTTTCACCCGGACTTCTTCTCCTGCTTGAGCTTGGCTGTATCTTGAAACAATCTGAGCAATCAAGGTTCGATCTTCTGGTTTAATGTCCCCCTCAATCAAAGCCAAGGCCCCGGGATGACTCTCACATTGAGCCGAGGAAAATTGATGTCGATAACCACTTAAATAATTTCCTTCCCCTTCTTCTCGGGCGATCATCAATTTGAAATGTGCACGAGGCCTCAAATGACGCCCCACCTTCAATAACATGATGTCATCCAATTCATAGGTTTTTTCTCCTCGATGCGCCCAAAGATCTTGGAGCTTTTTGGAATAGGCTTCATTCGTCAGAAAACAACATCCCCCCGCCGGCTGGGCATAGTCTTCAATGCCGAATTGTTTTGCCAGGGCGATTTGCCCATGCCGACCCCGACCCTGAAAGCCGTACAGTTTTTCCCGATTGACCCAGCCTTCCAGCTCCGGTTTTGTCGGCAATAAATTTTTCGCGCACAAAGGACGCAATAAAAAATCCTGCGTTCCCGTTTCTTTCAAGACCGTATTCATCGCATCTTTACGCTGAGATTTAGGCCTTTGCCCAATGACTTCTCCTGTGATAATGAAATCAAAGCCCTGGGCTTCAATCCATTTCTTCGCCTCCGTGATCATAAAAATCTTACAGTCCAAGCAAGGATTTAAATGTGCGCCATACCCAAATTTTGGGTTCAAAACCACACGCTTATATTCCTCAACGATATCGATGATATGAAGCTTGATTCCCAATTGTTCCGCCACCCAAAGCGCATTGTTCCGCTTTTCTTTGCCTGGGGCTTGTTTACGAATGGCATGGGTATGACCTTCTACGCAAAAACCAGTAAAGAAGTTGATCCCCTCCACATGAACGCCTTGATCCAAAATCACTTTCGTGGCGAGCATGGAATCCAAGCCTCCTGAAATTAAAGACAGGGCTTTTACTTTGTTTGAAACTGTCATAGGAAGGTCCTGAATATTTTTAAAAGCGGGGATTATCTTCAGAATGCCTGCCAAAATGAAACGCTAAGATTGACGCTGTGCTTTGAACTCGATTAACTCGGTCTTTTTTAAAATTTTAAGTTCCATGCCATTCTTCCAATCTGAAGCTTTTGTTCGTTCTGCTCTTTTATTACTCGATGCTCCTGAAGTGGGCCCAGTGACCTTCCAAGCTATCCAAGCGCGTTTTCCGAATTTGCCGGATGTGTTTTTACATCCTCAAGAAGTGGGACAAGCCCTCTCCCTGGAAATCGGAACGCGTACTTATCTTAGCGAACCTCATCATGAACGCGCCGAAGAAGCGCTGCGCTGGGCTGAAAAACCGGATCAATTTATTCTGTTAAAGGAGGACGAGGCTTATCCCATTCTCTTAAAAGACATTTCCGACGCCCCCCCGGTTTTATTCGTCAAAGGAAATCTTTCTCTGCTGAATGATCCTCAAATTGCCCTCGTCGGAAGTCGACAAATGACGGCCTATGGTGCTGAAAATGCTCGAGCTTTTGCCCGAGATTTAGCCCAAAAAGGCTTAACTATTACCAGCGGCCTTGCCCTCGGAATAGATGCCGAAGCCCATCAAGGAGCGCTCGAGGCAGGAGGACATACGATTGCTGTTATGGCCACCGGTATCGACAAAATTTATCCCGCCTCCCATTTAAAACTTGCCAGAGAAATCGCTCAGCGAGGCTGTGTGCTCACGGAAATGCCCTTTGGCACTCCTCCCGATAAACGATTTTTTCCTCGAAGAAACCGCATCATCAGTGGGCTCTCTTTAGGCGTTTTAATTGTTGAGGCCGCGCTTAAAAGCGGCTCTCTAATCACCGCAAGATTTGCAAGCGAACAAAATCGAGAGGTCTTTACTATCCCCGGCTCCATTCACAGTCCCTTGTCCAAGGGCTGTCATCAACTTTTAAAAGCTGGGGCAAAATGCGTGGAATCAGCCGAGGATATTTTGATTGAGCTCAAGCCTTGGCTGGAGGCTCAACTCAAGGGCCAACACCCCATTCCCAAGAAAACCATCTCTTCTCCCAGTCTTGAGGTCCTGGAAGAGCCTTATCAACAATTACTCGAAAAAGTCGATTACGTTCCGACTTCAATCAATGTCCTCATTGAACGCAGCAAGCTCGCGGCAGGTTCAGTCTCTAGCATGCTGCTTCGACTCGAATTAGAAGGTTATGTCCGACATAGTCCTGAGGGGTATACCAAAATAGCCTTAGGAAGTCATTCTTAAAAAATTACTAAGTTGTAGTTACAAACTGTAGTTTTTTCGTTATCGTAATTTATGTGGGACATACCATCAGAGAGGATAAATATGGCGAAGAAATCATCAGAATCATCTCGGCCAGGGCAGCAACGCCCACCGAAAGCAAACAATACTTTTTTAGGAGAGGATTCCATTAAGGAAATTACTGCTCTCAAAAAACGCAAAATAGATCTATCGGATAAAGATGCTCCCGAAATAGGTGATTGGGAGGATGCTGTCATAGGTAAATTTTACCGTCCCATAAAAAAGCAAGTGACTCTCCGACTCGATGCCGATGTCTTGGATTGGTTTAAAAATTCAGCGGATAAATACCAGACGTTAATTAACGAGGCCTGTCGAGATTACATGAATAGTCATCGATAAAATGCCCATCTTTAGTAAGGAAACCCCGGTTGAATCCCCGGGGCGAAGCGACTACTCTCCCCAACTAATTTTTTTGAGACCGGGAAAGCATGGCAACGCAGTTACTCATCGTAGAGTCTCCGGCGAAAGCAAAGACGATAAATAAATATTTAGGTTCCGACTATAAAGTCTTAGCCTCCTATGGCCATGTCCGTGATTTGATCCCCAGCAACGGCGCTGTCGACACAGAGCATGGTTTCGCCATGCGCTATGAGCTGATTGAGAAAAACAAAAAACATGTAGATGCCATCGTCAAAGCTTTACAAGGCATGAAAACTTTAATCCTCGCGACTGACCCGGATCGAGAAGGAGAAGCCATCTCCTGGCATCTTTATGAATACCTAAAAGAGCATGGACATCTCAAAGATAAAACCGTTCAACGCGTCACCTTCTTTGAAATTACAAAAAAAGCCGTGGCCAAAGCCATCTTAGAACCTCGAGAAATTTCCATGGATCTGGTGGATGCCCAGCAGGCACGCCGTGCTTTGGATTATCTCGTAGGGTTTAATTTGTCTCCCCTGCTCTGGAAGAAAATCCGTCGAGGTCTTTCTGCAGGTCGCGTCCAAAGCCCTGCTTTGCGTTTAATTGTGGAACGCGAACTCGAAATTGAAGCTTTTAAACAAGAGGAGTACTGGACCATTGAAGCCGATCTTCAAAAAGAAGAATTCAGCTTTTCAGCCAAGCTCACGGAATGGAAAGGGAAAAAACTCGAACTCCTTAGTATTCAAACTCAGGAGCAGGCCCTTGAGATTCGAGAATTTTTGCGTCGATCTACCGGGCAAAAACTGACCGTCTCTCAGCTTGAAAAGAAACAGCGCAAACGTCAGGCCGCTGCCCCTTTCACCACCTCCACCTTGCAGCAGGAATCGGCACGAAAACTCGGATTCTCCGCCAAAAAAACCATGATGCTTGCACAACAACTTTATGAAGGGGTGGACGTTGGGGAAGGAGCCGAAGGTTTGATTACCTACATGAGAACCGACTCGGTTAATTTATCTTTTGATGCGATTCAAGAACTTCGACAATACATTCTCGAACATTACGGCAAAGACTATCTTCCGGATGAGCCCAAAATTTACAAAACCAAATCGAAAAATGCGCAAGAAGCGCATGAAGCGATTCGACCCACCTCGGTCCTTCGCTCTCCAGAGTCTCTGAAAAACAAATTGGAAAGCGATCAATTCAAACTCTACAACCTTATTTTCAAACGCAGCCTTGCCTGTCAAATGATTCATGCCAGCCTAGAAACCACTGTCGTGGATTTTGCTTGCGAAGATCGGGCTAATTTTCATACCACAGGTTCAGTCATCACCCATCCGGGATTTTTACGGGTCTATGATGAAAGCCAGGATGATGCTCCTGAGGAAGAAGACAAACTCCTCCCGCCTTTAAAAGTGGGAGATTCCGTTTCCATTCAAGCCCTGCATTCGAATCAACACTTCACTCAAGCTCCGCCACGATATACCGAAGCTTCTTTAGTAAAAACTTTAGAGGAATATGGCATCGGCCGACCTTCGACCTATGCGAGCATCATTTCAACCTTAACCACTCGAGAATATGCCACCCTCGAAGCAAAACGATTCAAGCCCACAGACGTGGGACGCATCGTGAATAAATTTCTGACGGAATATTTCAAACAATACGTTGACTATGGCTTCACAGCGGGCCTGGAAGATGAACTCGATGAAATCAGTCGAGGAGAAAAAAAGTGGATTCCCATCCTAGAAACTTTCTGGAAACCCTTCATTGAGAAAGTTCAGACCATCAACGCCGAAGTAAAACGCTCGGATGTGACTTCTGAAAAGCTCGAAGAAACCTGCCCCAAATGCCAAAAAGCCTTGACCTTACGTTTAGGAAAATCGGGAAGATTTATTGGCTGCTCCGGTTATCCGGACTGTGATTACACTCGAGCCGTCAATACCGACGGAAGCTCCACTGAGCTCATGACTCCCGAGATTTTACCCGAGCGCTTTTGCCCCAAATGCCAAAGCCCTCTACAGCTGCGGGAAGGTCGATTTGGAAAATTCGTAGGATGCTCCGCCTATCCCAAATGCAAACATATTGAGCCCCTTCTAAAGCCTCAAAGCACGGAAGTCCGTTGCCCTGAATGCCAAGAAGGAGACCTGATTCAACGACGGAGTCGGTACGGGAAATTTTTCTATTCCTGTAATCGCTATCCCGACTGCAAGTACGCCGTTTGGAATCCTCCGCTCGCTGAGCGCTGCCCAGCCTGTGGTTGGTCTATTCTCACGCTCAAAACAACCAAACGTTATGGGGCCCAAAAAGTCTGTCCTCAAAAAAACTGTGGACATACCGAAAAGGCCCCTGAACTTGCAAAAGACACTGATGCTTAACCTTGACTAAGGAAACCGATGAAAATTGATGTAAAGGAAATTGAGAAACTTTTGAAAGTTTTAGAAAACTCTGGCGTCTCTGAAATTGAAGTCAAACAGGGAGAAGAGTCTTTAAGAATTAGCACCCAGAGGACCTTCATCCCTCCCTCTCCCCTTAGCCATCACATCATTCCAGGTCCTCTGCCCACGGCCCCCGCCGCTGCAGCCCCGGAACCTAGTGCGAAACCAGCCGAAACCGGCGGACACCGAATTAAATCTCCCATGGTCGGAACGTATTACGCCAAGCCCTCTCCGGAAGCCCCCATTTTTGTCAGCGTGGGTCAACGAGTAAACAAAGGAGAACCCCTCTGCATCATTGAAGCCATGAAAATGATGAATCGCATTGAAGCAGATGTGGCCGGAGTCATTAAAGCCATCTTGGTCGAAAATGCTTCCCCCGTAGAATTCGATCAACCCTTATTCATTATTGAAACGGATTAATCCCCATGACAGAACCTAAAGTCTTAATCGCAAACCGTGGCGAAATCGCTCTTCGCGTATTGCGCGCCTGCCGAGAACTTCGCATTAAAACCGTGGCTGTTCACTCTACTGCAGATCGGGAACTCAAACATGTCAAATTGGCGGATGAATCCGTCTGCATTGGACCCGCTCTTAGTCGCGACAGCTATCTCAATATTCCGATGATCATCAGCGCTGCTGAACTGACTGGAGCGACAATGATTCATCCGGGCTATGGATTTCTTTCTGAAAATTCTGAATTTGCGGAAGCCGTGGAATCCAGTGGATTTACCTTTATTGGGCCGCGCGCGGAAAGCATTCGACTCATGGGAGATAAAGTCTCTGCCATCAATGCCATGAAGGCAGCCGGCGTCCCCTGCGTTCCCGGCTCAGGAGGTTCTCTTGGGGATGATATTGAACTCAATAAAAAAATAGCTTCCAAAATTGGCTATCCCATCATCATCAAGGCCGCGGGAGGCGGCGGCGGACGAGGGATGCGTGTCGTTCGCAAAGAAGAAGACTTAGGGGCTTCCATCCAAATGACCAAAACAGAAGCCAAAGCGGCTTTTAACAATGACATGGTCTACATGGAAAAGTTTTTAGAAAATCCCAGACACATTGAAATTCAAGTCATTGGTGACGGTAAAGGTTGGGCGATTCACCTGGGTGAAAGAGATTGCTCCATGCAAAGACGTCATCAAAAAATTCTGGAAGAAGCTCCTGCCATTGGCATTACTCCGGCCATCCGCAACAAAATTGGCGCTCTCTGCGTTCGAGCTTGCGAACAAATGAAATATCGAGGCGCGGGCACCTTTGAATTTCTCTATGAGAATGGTGAATTTTATTTTATTGAAATGAACACCCGTGTTCAGGTCGAGCACCCCGTCACGGAATTAATCACGGGGATTGATATCGTCAAAGCTCAGCTTCGAATCGCCATGAATGCGCCGCTCTGGTACACCCAAGACGATATTCAAATCAAAGGTCATGCGATTGAATGTCGAATTAACGCAGAAGATCCTGAAACCCTGCTTCCCTGCCCTGGAAAAATAGCGATTTACCACGCGCCTGGAGGCCCTGGAGTTCGGGTCGATTCACATATCTACTCGGGCTATACCGTCCCTCCGTATTACGATTCCCTCATTGCCAAAATCATCACTTATGGTATGAGCCGAGAAGCAGCGATCGCTCGCATGGAAAACGCTCTGCTGGAAACCCAAATCAGTGGAATTAAAACCAACATCCCCTTACATCAGAAAATCCTGAAGGATCCGGAATTTCAAAAAGGGGGAACGAATATTCACTATTTGGAAAAACTGCTCGGCTGGAAAACTTAGGGATTGTGGAATAGAGAAGGAACAGGTAACCGCTTTGAGCACTCATAATGAGAGATAGTTCTGGGAAAATCAGTGTATTAGACCCCCTTATGCAAGCAACTTGCACTGAATTTTGACCGCTTAATGCTCTCGACTCACCGCAATATCACAGAGCGAAATCAAAGCCTCTTTGAAGCTCGACTCGGGCAAAGGGGCAAGACTGATTTTGGCTTTTTCAGCTTCTTCCTGTGCTCGACGATAGCAATACTCCAAGCCTCCTTCATGCTGAACGATGCGAGCAATCTCAGCAAAATTTTCATCTGAGCCCTTGCAAATCGCCTCGGCAATTAAGGCTACTTTCTCAACAGAGGAATGTTTCATTGCATAGATTAAGGGCAAGGTCGGATTCCCTTCTCGTAGATCATCCCCAGGCTTTTTCCCAATCGTCGCCTCATCTCCCACATAATCAAAAACATCGTCCACGATCTGAAAGGCATTCCCCACATAGCGCCCATACTCGCGAAACATGGGACGCCAATTTTCTTGCTGATGAATCACTGCCGCTAATTCACAAGAAGCCTGAAATAATTTACCGGTTTTATGAAAAATCACGTCGAAATAACGGGCCTCATCCACTCCTGCATCTTTACAATTGAGCAATTGCAAAACTTCCCCTTCCGAAATTTTATTCGTCGTTTCGGCCATGATCTCCAATACGCTTAAATTGCCGGTTCGAACCATCATTTGAAACGCTCGGGAATAGAGAAAATCTCCGGTCAGAACGCTGGCAGAATTCCCAAAAGCGGCATTGGCACTGGGCTTTCCTCGACGGACATCCGATTCATCGACGACATCGTCATGAAGCAAAGTAGCACTGTGAATAAATTCGATCATGGCTGCAATCAAACAGTGCTCTGAACCGGAATATCCAATCGCCCTGGCGCAAAGCAGGCTCAATAAAGGCCGTAGACGCTTCCCCCCATTCTGAACCAAATAATTTCCAATCTCCGTAATCAAAGGAACCTGAGAACGAAGCTCTTCCAAAATTAACTGATTGGTTTTTGAAAAATCTTCTCCCACCAGAGCATGAACGCTTTGCATATCCATTTATGCTTTCCCCCTGCCATAGCGTCGAGACAAGAAAAAGAAAGCGGGAAAACTCATAACACCTAATCCCAACATTACCATCAAAAGATAATGCGATAGGCTTCCCGTTTCGATGCCGCTCGGAGGAAAAAATCCAATAATTAAAGTCACCACACTTCCGATAATGCCAAAGCCTCCCACCAGAGCGGTCCCCCATTTTCCGCCAGGGATGCGATATCCTGTTTTTGGATTTTTACGGAAACGTAAACAAATCCCTGCCGCAAACATCAATCCGTACATCACCATATAAAGCTGCGCGGTTAAGACATTCAAATACCAATAAGAAGCGTTAATGCTGGGCAGGACGACAAAGGCAATCAGACAAACACTGACAATCAGGCCCTGAAGAATCAGCAAGGCATAAGGAGCTCCATGCTTGTTCTCTGCAACTAACCACTTCGGAAAATGACCTTGCTTGCCCGCATAATGTAAGCCGCGCGTCGGCGCAATTAGCCAATTGTTTAAGCCCCCAAGTCCTCCCAAAATTAAGGCAATGGCGATGATGGGAAGAATCCAATGCAGATGATAAGTCCCAAAAAATAATTCAAAGGCTTGCATGATTCCTGAGATTAAATTCAGCTTTGATAAAGGAACCACGGCTGCAATCGCCAAGGCGCCTAGAATCAAGGTAATCAAAATAAACAAGGTCGAAATTAATAAAGCCCGGGGGAAAGTCCGTTGAGGATCTCGGGTTTCACGCACATGAATCGTGGCAATTTCCATGCCGCACATACAAGACATCACCCCAGTAAGGCTTACAAAAATACCCAGATTTGAGAAATGAGGCATCATTGCCTCGGGGTGTAAGTCAATCTGCAAGGGTTTTCCTGAAAAAACCCAGACAATTCCCATGGCGATAATCAGAGCCATCGGCAAGACCAAACCGAAAAGTGCGCAAACATTGGCAAGCCAACTGGAACTTTTCATTCCCAATAAATTCAGGGCAGTGACCAACCAAAAAGCCAGCACAATAAAACTCATCAAGAAAATTTTACTATCCGCCCAAGCAGGATCGATCAAATAGGCCGCGGCCCCTGCAATAAAAGAAAGCAAGGCCGGGTAATAAACCACATTCTCGATCCATTGAAACCAAATCGCGATGAAGCCCGCAGATTTTCCAAAAGCCTCCGTCACCCAGCGATACACGCCCCCTTCCCCATCCTGAGACTGCGAGGCTAACTCCGCTGAAATTAAGCCCGAAGGAATCAAAAAGAAGATCCCCGCCAAAATAAAAAAAGGAACAATATTGCTGCCAAAAAGTGCCAGGGCGGGAAGATTACGAATGCTGTCAACCGAACCTACGGTAATCATGACCAAACTGAACACGCCTAAAAACGCGCGAGGATTTTTCACCAGAAACTCTTCTTAGATAAAAAAGATCGGAGTCTATCAAGCTCAAATGGAAAAACAACGCTTCCAAAACCTGGGATCGGGATTTTCCAACCAAACCCAATCCACCGTCGCCTTATTTTTTTCCTGACGAATTTGATTGACCGGATGTTGATGCAAAGCCATTTGAGCTTCGGTCATCCAAAGACGCCAGCTCGGGGCATTTTCCCCTTTAGGCAAAAAACGACCCATTTCTTGATGAAGCATTTTTTTCCAAGACTGAGTACATAATCCCGAGATTTTTTCAGAAACTGAAAATTCCAAAAGAGTCTTTTTATGTAAGGGATATTCGATTAAAGACTGGATTAATTCAAAAAGCTGATCGCTTTCCTCAGGAGTGATATCAGATAAAGGTTCTTTCCCCAAACAAAACACTCCATGCATCGAAGCTTTCGCATGCAGTAAATGCAGTTTCATGAAACTCCTAAAATTTTATGCAGCTGAAGTTGAAATCGAACGGGAAGTTGATCCGCCAAAATCCAATCCGCCAGAATCTTAGCAGGGAGTTCTGTTGCACTCGGAGAAAATAATACGGTGGCTTTCTCAGCTAATTTTTTTTCCAGAACTTGAGACCGACTCCATTCATAATCTTCTCGATGACAGATCACAAATTTGAACTCATCTGTTGGGAGAATCCAATCGAGATTCGTCCATAAATTTCGATGCATTTCGAGAGAGCCCGGCGTTTTAATATCGACAATTTTAATCACCCGAGGATCGACTTTCGCGATATCCATCGCCCCACTCGTTTCCAAAGAAACAACGTAATTTAAATCACAGAGAGCAGATAATAAATTCAAACAATTCGGCTGAGCCAAGGGCTCACCTCCAGTCACGGTGACATGTCGGGTTTGATAGGTTTTCACGGTTTCAAGAATCGACTCGACAGATTGGCGCTTACCCCCAGAGAAAGCATAAGTCGTATCACAATATTGACAACGTAAGGGGCAACCCGTCAGGCGGATAAATACAGTCGGCCAGCCAACCAGACGGGTCTCCCCTTGAAGAGAGTAGAAGATTTCAGTGAGGCGGAGTTCATTCGTTGGCGGAGAAGTCTTCTTCAATACTTTTCCCTCTTTGTAATGTTTCCTCTCCATTCATGGTTGAATGTTCTTCTTTTGTTAATACCACGAAAGCATTAGACGGGTGAACTTTGGAATCACTACCCAATGGTTTCGGTGGCGGAGGAGCAGCCGGTGCTGCTCTTCCAGTATCAGTAGTAATAGAGGGAAGAGGACTCACCACGCCATTTGGAGAATTTTCAATCATTACAGGGGGATTGGACTTAACGTCCTGATCCACTTTAGAAATTAGAGGCTGCACTCCCGCTGGTGTCGCATCCGGCGGCAATTGCCCCTGCGAAGTAGTAGTAAGGCTTTCTCCTTGCAGTTGCTGCACTTGCGGTTGCTGCACTTGCGGTTGCTGTTTTTGCTCCGATCCTTCCCTTTTTAAAACTAGTGGATTATTGAAACGCTCACGAAGCTTTTTCAAACTTCCATGAGTTTCACTAGGCTTTCTGGTGAGAAATTTCGGCAACCACCCCCAGAGATTTCTCCAGGTATTTCGAGTCCCGTGGAAGATCTCATAAACAAGTGTGCCTTGTTCCTGCAAAGCTGCTTTTAACAATCCAGGCTTACATTCTATCTTCTGAAAAATTTTTGCTTTATTGTCCACAAAATACTGAAAATTTTCAGGATCGAAAAAACCCTTCAAATTTTTTGATTCTAAAATCCGCGTATTTCCACTCAAAACCAAGTTTTCGAGTACCCTCAAAACCACTTGAGGAGGATTTTTATTAGAATTCAGCAAATTCAGCAAAACCCGAGCTTCTACGTCCGGCTTTAAATAGGGGTGCAGTTGTTGCCATTGGCTAAAAGATTTAACTTTACTCACTCGAAACTCATTGTTGAATTCATCAAGTTTTTTAAGTAAGTCTAATTTCATCAGCTTAAACCTTTCCAAATCGCTTTTATCACCACTACCCTTTATGAATTTTTGCATCTCCAAAAGCTCTTCATATTGCTGATTCAAAAGATCCATTCTTTTTTTCAGATCCGCCCATTCAACAGACTTTGCCTCACCCACCTCTGGATGACGATTCACACTTACGGGGCCATTAGCCGCTCTTCTCCTCCCCCCCATTATTAAACGGATTTCTTCTTCTTTAATTTCGTGTAACTCTTGTGGACTAAAAAAACCAAAACCCGCTTTTCTCTTTTCTTCCTCAGTCACTTTCGCAACTTGTCCTTTTTTATCCCGTACTGCTCTAATGTCAAATGCTTTTGCTTCCACCTCTGAAGGCAACCTAACTTCTTTTCGTTGCTTTTTAGTTTTCGACCCTTGTGGAGCATCGTCGGGATGCGAAACCGGAAGAACTGTAGAAGGTGAATTTGGAGTTGTCTGAGCTGCTGGTTGCCGAACCAAAGCCGACTCTTGTCTCGAAGGCGAAACACGAACTTCTCCCTCTGGCGTCCCAATTTTCAGAACTTCCTCAACGTTACTGGTTACCGAGATGTCAATTCCCGAAGCCGTCTGATTATGTGAAAGTCCGACTACAGGGGCCATGACCGAAGTCTTTCCTTTACCTTTTTGTCGCCCTACGCGTTCTAGTTCAGCCAGCAAGCTTGTTCTTTCATTTACAAAAGCGTTGTGGATCGCACTCGTACCATGATTCGATTCATCAATTGCATGAAGAAAAGAATGTGTAGGAGCTGAATTTGAAGCTACTTGAGCTGCTGGTTTCACCTCAGATGAATTTGAAGCTGCTTGAACTAAAACCGAACTTTTTGGAGACGAAGGAACAAATTCTTCCACTGGCAAAGGTTTTAGCTCTTGTGAAGCATTGCTCATTACTGAGATATTTAACGGTGAAGACTTTTCGGAAAGTGAAACCGGAGAAGCTACCGGACTCACTGTAGGAGCCGCCTGAACCACTGACACTGATTCCTCTCTTGGAAGCGATGATTGATCAGCTCCGCCGGCAGCGACTGTTTGGGGACTTAACGCTTCATTACCTGAACTAAAAGGTGAATTTGGAGCTACCTGAGCTGCTGGTTGGTCTTGAACCAAAACAGACCGTTCTGTTGGTATCGTCTGAAGAGTTCTTTGAATTTGTTCATCAACATTGCTCATTGAGATGTCGAGTTTCGAAAACCCTGAGGCTTCTTGAATAGAGTTCGGGGTTTGTTTTACTTTTCTGCTCATCTCTTTCTTGAAGACACGATCTCTGATACGTGAATAAACTTTCGCCCCCTCCCCCGGCCTAAGACTGTATGGGGAGCTAAACTGGCTCGGAGCTCCATCCGCAGAAACAGGCCCTACTGTTTGCATGGATGCAGCTACAAGAGGAAAAACAGTCGAAGGAGTCGACCCTGCACTCGCGACAGAATCCGTTGTGGGTTCGCCGCTAACATCGGAGGAAGAAGAATCTGCTCTAGGCTTGCTTGGAGCTCCATCCGGAGAAACGACAGGCGCGGCTTTTGCTTCAAGCACGGAATAAGCTTCTGTATGCGCTGCAATATCACCTGTACGCACTGCAGCCTCAACGAGAGTTAAAATCCTTCCTTCTTTAGGAAGACCGAGTTCCAATACTTTTCTTTGAAAAACCGGCAAAGGATCCAATACACCTCCCAAACCTTTTTCAAACTTTACCGCAATTTGAGGATCTTCAGCTAATTCTCTATCAAGATTTAAAGCTCGAACTTTGGATTCTTGTGAGACCCCATTCATTGTCTTTCGAGATTTTGTTATGTCCTCAAGCTCTTTCGCTGGATTCAAACCTGATCGTGCCAGTGCAAATTTAACCATATCCACAAGAATGGCGGCTTCTGCGTCCGCTCCTGCTAACTTTTTTTGGATACTTGAAAGCTCGGAATCATTCAATGCTAGAAGCTCTTGTCGCAACCTTTTCCAAACGCCTTCTTCGTCAACAACCTTCTCTGCGAAGTTAGGCAATGCCGTAAAACTACCCAAAGCGCTTCTAAAAGCTTTTGTAAAAACACCCCACGTATTGGAAGTCGCAGCCTCGGAAACAGGCTCTTCGGCCAAACCTAAAATACTTTTTAACTCCATAACGGGTGAACGACTTTCGACATGTGCTGACATAGTAAACCGCCCTTATTTATTATTAACGGACCTAATCCTAGTGATACACAGATAAATGTCAATTTGTTTTCAGCAATTTACCTTAATTTTTAAAAATCATATAGTTGGAATGACTATTTCACAAAATCTCCAAACTCATGTGATCTAAAAATAATTAGCTCTAGGGCTCTGCTTTCGATTCCCTGGTTA
>Ga0206795_1097_pt3 | contig 16235 bp, 7 predicted proteins | sample Alteio_BWOrgCont_71_FD_152872 | JGI IMG/M metagenome (GOLD analysis project Ga0206795, IMG submission 152872) | Enriched cells from forest soil in Barre Woods Harvard Forest LTER site, Petersham, Massachusetts, United States -... | ecosystem: Environmental > Terrestrial > Soil > Temperate forest > O... | reverse complement strand
AAGAGCTTGTATGACGCTATAGTACGTATTTTTTGCATCAACATCAGTGATGGACTTTTTGCCGAGCAATTCAGTAAACATAGGTGTCGCTAGCGAGAGATGGTGATGTAAGAGAAAGGAAGTAATGATTTGGTCGAACATTTCAAATGAGAAGGTGGTGTCTGATTCATCTGATGCTTTGATTGAGCGGACATAGCCCTGTTGCGCCGTTTTAAACTCCTCAAGGTTGTTAAATTGGCAAATTTCATTAATGAAGCTAAGGCTCTTAGTGGTAAGAGGGCCTGCTTTGTGAATGTTAGCGACATTGAGCTCTGGCGAGTCGAGTGTCACCTTGTATATCGTCTGACCGCTCTCAATAGTTGTTCTGTTCTTTAAGAGATAGTGATGAATGTTGCTTATTCTTGCTAATCTTTCAAAAAATAGATGTTGAATCCTAACGTCTGCCTCGGTTTTTCCTGTGAGCATATCGTCTATACGCTGGGCGTTTCTCAGTAATGTTGGAGGGTTATTGCAGATGCGCAAGAATTCCAAAAAGAGCTTGATAAGGCTTATGAGATCACCCCATCTTTCCTTGGGATCTGGGTATAATCCTTTTCTGCAAAGGACAATATCATTTTCTTGATCAAGCTCTTGTAGGAGTGATCCCATGAGAAGGGACATGTCTTCAAACTCAACCCATCCGCGTATCGTTTCGCAAATCTTTGCAAAGGCTGCCGCAGTGTCTGAGGCTTGCTGCTGCGTCATGTTCTTTAAGTGAAGCAGGGCAATCGCTCGTGTGAGCTGAGTGTTTTCGCTCGGATTAGTTTGGAGTAGCGTGACGAGATTTGTTTTAAACGGCGGTAGTGATTTATCATCCGGTTTAGCGATCAGGTTCAAAATATATTGAGCTAAGGCATGTTTTAATTGTGAGGAGGTGATGACCTGTTTTACAGGCTCAGGTTTAGGCGCTGGCGCCTTTAGAACCTGTTCTGCAACGATAGGTTCAGGTAGGATTTCAGTGTTAGGTAGGGGTACAGTGACAGGTTCAACGACCGTTTCAACAGTAGCAGGTACAGGTGCATGTACAGGTGGCGGTGTGGCAGGCGTTTCTTTAGGACGAGATGGTTTTTGCGCGGATGATTTTGCTTCTTCCAATGCTTTGGATAATGCAGTGTTCGCCTGAGTGAGTTTATGATTCTTAGTGGATAATGTCGCTAATCCCGATTTTTGCGATTCAATTTGCTGTTGCAATGATTTAATGACGGCATCTTTTTCGTCAATGGCTGCTCGATGCTTTTCGTCTTCTTTTTTAGATTTATCAATGACAGAGAGCAGTCTTTTTACTTCGTCTACCCTCTGGGATAATTTTACACTCATTCCTTGTAATGTTTCATTGAAAATAGCATCTCTGGCTGATGCATCTTCAAGATTTTTATTTGACTGGGCAAGCTTTTTTTGAGAATCGTCAAGTTTTTTCTGAAGATCCCCATTTTCACTAAAGAGATAATTTCGCTGATCTTCCAATGATGATTTTAAATGAATAAGCTGATGGTTCAATTGTTGGGATTGTTTATTGACTTCATGGGTCGCTTCATACGTTTCTTTAAGTGTTTGGTAGGATCGCTGGGAATCTTCCAGGGATTTAATGTGTGCTCTTAGCGCTTCAATCTCGCTCACTAGCGGTGCGCTGGCCCGGTTGCTAATGTCAACGACGAACTGTGCTGCAGATGCAAAAAATTTAAGAAGATTATCGAATGTCCAGCCCGAAGGTAATGTGTGCATAATTTCCAAATCGGAGAGTAACTTATCGTATTTTTTTGTGTCGCGATTGCATAAATCAAGAATGGACGTTGCTGTATCCAGTGAGAATGTTTTTCCAAAACGAAGCCAAGAAAAATAGCATGAAAAAACAAGTGATAGTGAAATGGTGCTTTGATTGTTTTCAGATGCATCCTGGATCAGAGTGGAAAGCGTTGGGGTGTTGATAATGTTGTCAAAAATGAATTCGCGTGAATCAATGAAAACAGGTTTCGGTAAATTATCCTTTTGCTTGTTATCAGGGAATGGGTGAAACACTTTTCCTGTTCTTGCATCAATTCTAAAGTCACCACTCGATAAAACTTTAACAGGCCCCATCACCACATACCCACGATCAATACTGGGTTCTAAGGTGATGGCAGCGTCTAAAATAGCAGCGTTATCACTTTGAACGGCGTAGCAAAGTGGCTCGTCTCGCCCTGGAACATAGGCTTTTGTCATGAGTTTATAGACATCAATACCGGCAATAAAAATGGTCACATCATTGGGCCCGCAGGCTTCCATCAATGCTTTTATTTGTTTATTGCATTGTTGTAAAAAATCAGGATACCCTGCTAATGCTGTGTCGAGATTAACAAATGCAGGAACTTGTTGCATGGATTTAACTGATTTCATCTTAATACACTCCTTTGTTACTTCATTTTCGGTTTTGTTTGTGTGGGGCTTGATATGATCTCATTGAGGTCGGGGTATGAAACCAAGTAGAGGCTATTTTTCAGTGACGCTCGTTCTTTATCCCCGACATCAATCAATGCTAGCAGGAGTGTTTTTCTATTGTCCACATCTAAAAGTGCGTCGACCATTTGTTGTGATGTTTGAATTAACGCTGATGTATCTTCAAACTTCTGCAAGTTTTTATCCTGTAAAATGCTATTAATAAGCTTATATTGATTGAACATATTCACAAAACGTTTTACTGCTGGATCATCATAAGAGCCGGCGTGCTGAAATAATGCTTTCGAATTATCAAGGTGATTAAGGGCATCAGTCAACACTTCTAACATACCTTTTGATTGATTGTCTCTTATGTAGGGTATTAGGAAAATATATTCACAAAAGACATGCAAGAAACTTTTTGCCTGAGCTATTGAAGAAAACTCCGGAAGATGTTTTGATATCTCTACAAGCGCAGCAGCCTGAATAGATGGAAGTTTTTGTATTTCTTCAGGCGAGACATTAAATCCATAAGATAGAGTGCCCTTGAGTGCTTTTATCTCAACATGCTGCATGTACTGTATGGCTTTAATGCAGGATAAGGCAAGCTGTTTCTTTAGCATTCCGATCGCTATTTTATTTTTCAATGTTGCATGAATTTGCGCATAAATATTAAGATCAATCTCAAGCATCGGCCATGAGGCCACCATGTCAACTACGCATGACAAATAATCCAAACGTTGCGATTCGGGTATAGATAAAATGATATCATGGTGAATGTCTTCAAGTGCTAATGGGATTTCACTTTCAATCATGCTTTTTCTTGAGGCGGGCGCAGATGTTTTCAATTTATTGACAAAATCAATTGATATTAATCGAGACACCAATCCTATTAAAGGTGAGTCAAGCCCGATTTTTTGTTTTGGATGGTATTCAGACCAGCGAAGAATACCATATAGATAGTATTCGATAATTTCTTTTGACGCTAATCTGGGCATCTCTGATTTCAGTGCATTTATCATGTTGAAATATGTTTCACTTGCATTTTTCTTTGTATGATATTCTTCAATCCAAGGGAAACAAGCAAGTTCAGACATTTTAAATCTATACAATTGCGAAAACAAGAACATGAGATGGTGGAATTCTGTTTGCGAAATATTAGGACGTTGATCTTCAGGAAGATGTTTAGCGGTATTAAAATATCGAGCCTGCCCCATGTCATATTCAATGAGGGTTGTTCGAAGTGTTTGGAATTCTCTGTGAAAAGTGACTGCCTCGGGTAGTGCATTCATCAATTCTGGCGAGGTTTCACTATTCGGATTTGCGAGTGATTTTTTAAATAACTTAGCTCCAGCTTTAATAGTTTTTGTATTTCTAACCAAGAAATGGTGTATATTTCCTGCTGCTTCCAGCTTGCTAATAAGCATTTCTCTCCATGCCACATCTTCTTGTTGAGTGCTTTGGCTTAATGCGATGAAATATTTCAGAGTACGCACAGCATGAGGGTTGGTGTTCGTATGCTCTAAAAAACGCAACATGACAGTGAATAAAGTATAATATTCAGAAATACGTCTTTGAGAATTTTCAAATATATTTTTCGAGCACAATGCTGTATCCATGAGGCTATCAAGCTCAAGAATAATCATTTCCATGCTGCTTTTTAGTTTATCGTCAGGCATGGGTGATTTAATTTTCGGATACAATACATAAAAATAATTAGCACAAACGATCGCTTCTTCTTCGGATGCCATGTGAACATCGGAGTATCGGATGCATTGGTTGATGGATTCATGATCTTTTTGAGTTAGGTTGGTATAATTTTTTTCAAGTACCTTCTCAGAGGGTGATTGCATCTTCTCTGTCGTGAACATTTTGATGGCGTACCAAACAAATTGCTTTATTTTTTCACCAAGGGCAGTCTTTACCGGCTCCGATTTTATTGCTTCATCGGTGATTTGAACAGTCTCCGGTTTAACAGGCGATGTATTGGCAGTCGTCACTTGTTGCGCATGAGTTTCGCCAGGTTCTGAGATGGTTTCCTCGAGGCGAGGTGTGATCACTGTCGCGATTTTTTGAGCAGGATTTTTAAGACGCGCGATAGTTTGTTCTAATGTTTTGTTTTTGCGTGAGACAGTGGCTAATCCTGACTGAAGGCTGGATACTTTTGCCCTCTGTTCACTCAGTTCAGCTTGATGCGCTGTAGCTTGTTGTTGCAGGTCTTGGCTCAATATTTCTGCTTTTTTGATTAAAGCAGCATTTTCAGTTATGTGTTGTGTGTTTTTTGATTTTTCTTGCTCGATGGCTTTGTTGGCATTAGCCAATTTGGCTTCAAGTTCTGTGATACGTGAGGCAGCAGTTCTTTCTGCTGTCTGGTGATCCGTTTCTTTTTCCTTAAATTGTTGTGCTTGAGTCGTTAATGCATCTTGAGTTTCCTGCAAACTGTTTTCAAGATCCATTATTTCTTGAGCGCGCTTTGTGTTCTCATCCTTTAAAGCAATATTTTCGGTCGTTATGCCTGCTAATTTTTGTGTGGCTAGGTTAAGTATCATGTCTGCGAATTTAGCTTTTTCTTGCGTTTCTTTGAGTTCGGCTTGCGTGGCTGCATGCTCTGCACTGAGATTTTCCAGTTTAGTTTCTAATGGTTTTGTGGCATGCCTTACAAGCGCGCCTTCATTCGTAGGATGCATGAGAATGGCATTCATGAATGTTAGGCTAGTGTAGCCAGGTGGGAGTTGCTGATATTGTGCGATATTGTTTTTTAAGCCTATTGCATTTTCGCTGCTGTCCTTGCAAAAAGATACAAAAGTATGGGCTGTTTCTGGTGAAAGTCTTTTGCCCGCGCATTGCCAAATAAAATAAGATTTAAATAGTGAAGCCAACTGTTCAAAAGCCACACTATCATTTGCTTCTTGAATCATTTTTTCTAATGACGGAGTGATGATGGTGTGTTCATGGATAAAAACAGTTGAATCAATGGATGTCTTAGGGAAGGGGTGAAATACTCTTCCGCTTTCAGTGTCAATCTTAAACTGACCATTTGAATGAGCTTGTGGACGCCCAAAATTGACAAACATTGTTTGTAAACTCGGGTTGATTCTATAGGACGATTGTATTATTTGTTCATGAAACTGAGATACTTTTGGCTCTAATTCATCATCAACTTCAATGTGTATATCGAAACCTGTATCAGTCACGTCATTATATGTATTTGTGATGAGTTTATAAGCATCAGTCCCGCCAATCATGACGCGTATTTTTGAGAGTGGGGCATTAACCACAGAGGAGCACGCTGTTTTAAGCGCTGACACTTGTGTCATGAGTTTAATGTAATAACGTTCGTTTAGTGCCGTTGATAATTCTACGTACTGTGGGATGTCACCAGCTCTTACCATCTGTACTACCTCTTTCACTACTATTTAAATGATTGCGCTACTTCCCGTGCTTTTTTAGCAAATTCCTTTCCTTGGGAGGTGTATAAAATGGCGCGCGATACGTTGATGATGGCATTTTTACCACCAGCTTCGCGGCAGGTGTTGAAATCACCACCCTGAGTACCAACCCCAGGGATGAGTAATAATGACTCTGGTGCGATTTTGCGCACGTGAGCGATGATATCAGGCGCTGTTCCACCCACAACAAACCCAACGGGTGTGTCAGTGTCTAGTTCGAGTACCATGTCGACGACGTGTTCATAAACAGGTTTGCCATCGGCGATTAAAGCTTGCAGGGTGCCGGCACCAGGATTCGATGTGTGACATAGTACAAAAACGCCTGTGTCTTCATAATCCAAATATGGCTCAATGCTATCGGGCCCTAAATAAGGATTGACAGTGAGTGCATCTGCGCCATAACGTCCGAAGGCTTCAATAGCGTATTTTTCAGCCGTACTGCCGATGTCGCCGCGTTTAGCATCTAAAATAATGGGGATATCTGGATAATATTCTTTCAGATAATCAATCGTCATTTCCAATTCATCTTCGGCGCCAACAGCTGAAAAATGCGCAATTTGAGGTTTATAACAACAAACCAAATCATGCGTTGCATCGATAATCGCTTGATTAAACGTGAAGATGGGATGCTCTTGTGCTTGGATAAAATCAGGGAAAAGATTGGGTTCAGGATCAAGGCCAATGCATAACGCATGTTTTGCAAGCCTTGCGCGGATGTTTTCAAGAAATGCATTCACAGGAACAACTCCTAGTCAGTGTATTCAAATACTCGAACGACGCGCTCAACGCCTTCCACTTTGCGGGCTAATTCAGTGGCGTTGTCCGCTTCTGCGTGCGACACAATGCCCATCAAGTAAACCACGCTATCTTCGGTGACCACTTTGGTGCGAAGCGGATCAACACCCGCTCTGCCATACAGCGACGATGATTTGATTTTGGTGGTGATCCAAGAATCGTGAGAGATCGTCGTCATGCTGATCGGCGGCCCGACTTCCAATTCGTTGTAGACCTTTTTCACTTCAGGAATATTTTGAACCATTTCTTCGATTTTGCTGCTGACATCGTGAGAAGGCACTTGTCCTACGATCAATACATTGTTGTTGTAACTTGTGAACACGACATGAGCATCTTTTTTGAGCGCAACATTGTCACGCATTTCATGTTCTGCTTTTAATTGAATGGCTTTATCTTCCATGATCGTGCCGGATGTACGACGATCATGTGCAACGGTGGCACCGGTTGCAGCACCAGCAATCAACACAGGCCCAATACAGCCTGATAAAAGAACGGAACTTGTGACTACAAGGGCTAAGGTAAAAGTAAAACGCGTCATAATTCACCTAATATACTGTTATCAATCAAATCACACAAACAATGGATAATTAAAAGATGGGTTTCTTGGATGCGAGCGGTTCTGTTGGCGGGAACGCGGATTTCAACATCCTCTGCTTTCATGAGTGGGGCCATCGCGCCACCGTCTTTCCCGGTGAGGGCGACGATATGCATGCCACGCGCATGGGCTGCTTCAATCGCTTTGATAATGTTTGGCGATTGCCCGCTGGTGGAGATCGCCATTAAGATGTCGCCAGGTTGCCCGAGCGCACGGATTTGTTTTGAGAATACATCTTCATAACGATAATCGTTTGAAATGGAGGTTAACGTGGCTGTGTCAGTGGTGAGTGCAATCGCAGGGAAGGGCGGACGTTCGCGTTCGAAACGATTCAGCATTTCACTGGAGAAGTGCGTTGCATCGCCTGATGAACCACCATTGCCGCAGGTCAAAATTTTGTGACCTTCTAACAAGGCATTGACGATCAATGATGCTGCGTTGGCAATCGGATCACCTAACGCTTCAGCTGCATTGATTTTAGTTTGAATGCTTTCCCTGAAGTGATTCTGGATGCGTGCATGCATGTCCATCGTGTCTCTCCCGCAGTTTTATGAGCCAGCGGACAGTATACCAAGCAATCTCTATACAATCAAAGCGATTGTTTGATTAGCAACGCCTTTTCATACAAACTATTTTTGGCTTCCCCACTGATATCCGCACACAGGGCAACGGCCTGTTTCAATGGCAACTCACGTAATAATATAGATAAAACACGATCTGCTTCGCCCGTATCTTCCGACCCTGCATTCCCTTCAATCAATAAAACAGCTTCTCCGCGTTGCTGATTAGGATCAGATTCAATCCGAGACACTAACTCATTCAATGGCAACCGCAGTACCGTTTCAAACTGTTTCGTCAATTCGCGCGCCAAGCAAGCCATACGATTTCCAAACACTGCTTCCATGGATTTGGCACTTTCTAGTAGTCGATGCGGCGCTTCATAGAATATCAACGTTGCATTCATGGGTTTCAAGGCTTCGAGCGCTGCCATTCTCGCCCCGGCTTTGGGTGACAAAAATCCCGCAAAATAGAAGGGAAGTGGCGACAAGCCTGACACAGACAAGGCCGTGATCAATGCGCAAGGCCCTGGCAAGGGGACGACCGGTATATTAGCTTCTTGAGCAGCTCGAACGAGGGGGAATCCAGGGTCACTGACGAGCGGGGTGCCCGCATCGCTAACCAAAGCAATATCCTTACCTTCCATCAGCATTTGAAGAACAAAGTCAGTTTTATCATTTTCATTATGGGCATGGTAAGCGATCAGGGGCCGTTTTATGTTAAGGTGGTTTAATAAATGTGCTGTATGGCGCGTATCTTCCGCCACAATCGTGTCAACCTGGTGTAAAATACGCTGTGCGCGGTGGGTAATGTCTTCTAAATTACCGATCGGCGTTGCGACGATGTATAACGTACCAGTTTCAGCCATTTGCTACTCACAGGAATAATGATGAAAAAATCTTTTTGGGGTTCGCGGATTCTACCATGCTTCACGGCAACATGCTTCTTAATGCTGTTAATGGGGTGTGAAACAGTCCCTTCGCCACACGACAGTGAATTTCCCACAGCAGCTGATAACTTGTCTTATCCCAAAAGCATTGCGCTGCTACTCCCCTTGAAGGGAGAGTTGGGCGCACAGGGTACGGCTGTCAAAGAAGGATTTTTCGCAGCATACTATATAGATGCGAAAGAGCGGACGGTTGGGTTACCCAAAATCATGGTATTTGATACCAACAGTGACAGAGACGTTTTGCCCGCATACCAAAAAGCATTATCACAAGGGGCAGAATTTGTGGTTGGGCCTTTAACCAAGCCTGCGCTCGATACATTGATGAAAGCGGGCAATCCACAAATTCCTATTTTGGCATTGAACACGATTGACACGGTGTCAGAGTCAGAAATTTATCAATTTGGTTTAACGCCCGAGAACGAAGCCAGACAAGCAGCCATTCGCGCCTACAAGAATGGCAGCCGCAAGGCGTTGTTGTTTATTCAGCAAGGAACGTGGGGCAAGCGGGTGGCAGATGCATTCAGTCAAGCGTTTGTGCATGAAGGTGGCGATGTTGCTGAAGTTGTTTTCTTCGCACCGCGAGAAAACATGGCTGAAATGGTGAAGAAATCATTACACATTCAAGAAGCGGAAGTCGCTGCGGTGCAACAAGCTGCGAGAACAGGGCAAGGTGTACAATTCATTGCAAAAGCACGCGACGATGTTGACATGGTATTCATGGCAGCGATGCCGACGGAAGCGCGGCAAATTCCGCCGATGCTTGCGTATTATTTCGCGAAGAGTTGGCCAGTGTATGCAACAGCGAGTGTTTACAGTGGCACGCCCAATCCCAAGTTAGATCAAGATTTAAATGGCGTGACATTCTGTGACATTCCATGGCTCATTGAAGAGCCGCAACATAACGCACTGGGCACGCCGGATACAACCGTGCAGCAGTTATGGCCGACGCAACCACGTTCGCAAACGCGTTTGTATGCAATGGGTGTAGACGCATATGAAATCATTCCGATGTTGCCCCGCATGGCGGTTCAAACCAATTATTCGTTTGATGGTGCAACGGGCGTGTTGACGTTGAATGAGCGTCAGCAAGTGCAGCGTGCATTACCGTGCACTAAGTTTGTGCAAGGTGTGCCGGTCAAGCTAGCCAATAATGAAGAATGAGTTATCGACGCGCGAGCGAGGGCATGCGGCAGAAACCCTCGCCAAGTGTTATTTAGAAAAACAAGGATTGACGTTTATCGAGCGCAACGTTGAGCTTTGTGGTGCTGAAGTCGATCTCATCATGGAAGATGGCAATGTGTGGGTTTTTGTCGAAGTACGTGCGCGAGAAAATTGCAAAGACATCCATCCCTTTGAAACAATCACACGCGATAAACAATTAAAAGTGATTCGCGTGGCGACGAGTTATTTATGTAATGCGGAATGTTTCAATACCAGGGAAGTGCGCTTTGATGCGGTCGCCGTTTCATTGGCTGATAACAGTATCGAATGGGCCAAAGCAGCGTTTACGCCATAAATCCTAAAGGTGAATTTATAAAAATCACTTTTAATTCTTTTTAAACTCAGGCGATGGGCTTTGATAATGAGCCATCGTAGAGTTATACCAGCCTCTGGCCATTAAAGCACGTACAGCTTCTTTAGCAACTGGGAAAGGTTGCGATGGGTCGTTATCGAAAATAGCGACGGTGAGTGGAATGGTATAGTTAACCATATGTACACTAAACAATTGGAATGTATCAAGCGCGATGAAGCCGAAATTTGAAAATTGAAGTTCATCCGTTTGATCTAGAATTTGTTCAACAGTCACATACTGACGTGCAGCATGACTATTGAATCCAGGTGTAGGTGTAGGGGGCACAGGTGGTTTGGGTGGAATAGGGGCCAAATCAGGAATACCGCAACTTGCACCGCACCATTGATTGGTGACATAGTAGCCGGCTAATTGTTCCCAGATGTTGGTGAAATTCCAATTGTATGGCGCATACGTTACCGATTGATTCATGTTTAAATACGTTCCGGATTGGCTGCCGCCTGCAGAACCTGCGCCAACTGCACTCACCGTTGGGTCAAAACCTGTGGCATAGGTTGTTTTCGAGAAGAAGGGTGCAAGATCGGTTGTGTTGCTTACGCCTAAGAACCCAGTATTATCACCAGCGATGGCGCCTAATGTAGCACCGGTTGATGGATTGAAATAACCTCCCGATAACGAGCTTAATATCGTTCCGGTATTAGTACCAGCAATACCACCTGCATAACCAGCAGATGCCGTAATAGCGCCACCAAAGATCACGTTGCTGATCGTACCAGCATTCAAGCCCGCAATACCGCCGGTATTATTGCCTGTGCCAATGACGGTGTGCGTCGAGTTGTTGTAACTTTGATCGATGCTACTGGTTGCATCCACCGATCCTGCGATACCACCTGTATTGGTGACACCATTAATCGTACCGAGGTTACCAGAATAAATCACGGTTGATCCATTTGTCATGCTGCCGACAATACCGCCCGTATCTGTCGTGCCTGATACCGTACCGGAAAAGAGATTATCAACGCCTTGAATCTGTGAATTACTTTCAAGGCCTACTAATCCACCTGTATCGGTTACACCCGTCACCGTGGCATCAACATTCATGACTGTTGAAACAGCAAATCTTCCCATGGATCCCGCAATACCACCAACATCGGTTTGTCCCGTGACATCACCGGTATCACTTAACAAGCCACCTGTGATCGAACCAGTACCAAAACCACCTGTGCCATTCATGCGGGCAACGACACCGCCTGCACTACCTTGGCTATTGATCATGCCGGTATTGCTCAAAACATCTCCCGATCTAATCGTGTTGGCACCCGTGAATTCGCCAGCAATACCGCCAAGTGATTCTCCAGTATTTGTAGAAGATAAATTTGTTTCATTCGCAATGCTCGATACGGTGGCATTCGATAAGTTACCGATAATAGCACCTACCATGCTCTTGCCAGTCGTGTTAATCGTGAGCGCTGCATTCGCAAATGCGTTGGTGAAGGTGGAATCCGTGTCTACAACACCGACGACACCGCCGATGATTCCTGTACCACTGCCTGTGACAGTAAAGACAACGCTAGGCGACAGTTGTACATTGCTCAAGCTCAGCGTACTGGTACCTGTCATATAACCGATGAGTCCTCCCAGTCCAGGCACCCCACCTGACGTAAATGACGAGGTAGGTATAGTCAATGTGCCGCTGCTATCCACAAAACGTCCGGTCAATAAGGTGCTGTCGGAGAATTCTCCGATGACACCACCGCCAACGCCTCCTATATCGGAAAGCGTGACATTATTACGTCCCGTGAGTGTGCCGGTGAACGTGACTGCTTCTGATTCACCCACGACGCCGCCTACGACGCTGCTACCCGTGACATCCGTCAATGACGAGAGATTGCCCGCGAACGTAACACCAGGAGAAATGAATGATGGGGTAATTTCACCAATCACAGAGCCAATGATGGTGGCATCGGTGGCACTCAAATTAATAGGATCTGCAATGGTCCATCCGGAGGTATTAAATCCAGACAAGGTGCCGCCATCCTCTACCTTGCCAGCAATACCGCCAATCACGGTGATGCCACCCGCTGTGGTATCAAATGAAACGCCCGAGCTCACCGTCACTGTGTTGGAACCGATATCAGCATAGAATAATTCACCTGCAATATAACCTAAATTGCTGCCAGCGCTATCTGCGCCAATCGTGGTACCACTGCCAATGGTCATTGCACTGGTGATTTCAACCACACTTCCAAGAGTTCCTGTTGCTTCGCCTACAATACCACCCACGTTAAAATTGCCGGTGACGTTACCGTTATCGATCAGTGGATTGCTAATGTTCCCTGTCGTGGCCCCGATTCCAATAAAACCAAAAATGCCGCCTGCATTATCACCTGTGCCTGTGACAGTGGCATTGTTAGTAAACGTATTCGTGGCATTGTAAATTATTCCGCTTGACAAGGTACCAATCAATCCACCGACGTTGTTAACACCGGTAACAGAGGTCGACGCTTCTGAGGTTAATACCGAATTGGCACCAAGCGTGCTTGTCGAATCAATCAAACCAATGACACCACCTGCAGCGCTTACATTCACGCCAGCGCCTGTTACATTCGTACCTGCTAACGCGGTGAGTGTATCATTGATGGTGCTGCCACTTACTTCGCCAAAGACGCCGCCGACTTGACCAATACCAAGAACAGATGCTTCGTTTTGTTCCATCGTTCCATTAGGCAATGTTACATTGAGGACACTACCTGCAACACCGCCGACGTCATAACTGTCCGAAGCATCGAGTGCGGCATCATTCGTGACGCTGTTGTTAAACGTGATGCCTTGAATTTGTCCGATGATTGCACCTACAGCAGCGCCGGGTGATGTCACGTTAACAATGAAACCCCCATTACTGAACGTGCCTACTAATACGCCAGTGCTTTCGTACAGTCCAACCACGCCACCGGTATCTCCGTTAGCGTTCAAAACAGCATCCTCGGTAATATTGCTCAAATTGGTGAGAGTGCTCGTATCTGTCATGAAGCCGACAATGCCACCCAAACCATTATCTGTGGCAGTGAGCGTGGCACCACTATCGACAGTGAGTGTACCTGATAGATCCGAAGTACCTTCCATTTCACCCACAAGACCGCCAATAGAATCATAGCCAGAAACGTCTGCACTATCCGTCAATGTACCTGAAAGGATATTATTATTTAATAGACCGACGAGACCGCCAACTTGATCTGCGAAGACAGTGACAGGACCGATGCCTACTTGATTGATGATCACATTACCGACACCACCTGCGTTGGTCATGTTACCTGTGAATGTCGAACCACCCGACATGGACCCGGCAATACCACCCATGTTTGTAAGATTGACGGTGACATTGGTATTCAATAATTGCGTGTAGTTTAATTCAATGGCTCCGTTATTTTGGAACGTGGTGGCGACGGTTAATCCACTGGCAGAGAAATCACCGAAAATTCCGCCGATGCTGGCAGCGCTGTTATTGAGAGCTGTGGTTTCCACCGTCGCATTATTCGTCAACGTGGTTGGATTAAATGTGGTGGCACCGCTGACTTGGCCGAATAATCCACCGATGAAAGAATCTGTGCCACTGACCACAACGCCCGCGCTCGTGGAACCCGATGCAGTTGCTGCGACCGAGCCACTCGTCATTTGTCCGATCAATCCGCCTACATACGAAGTGCCTTGAATCGTACCCGCGGTGGTGTTGAGTGCAGCATTGTATGTTGTACCGCTGCTGACACCGACAAGTCCGCCCACTTCATTTCCACCCGTAATGGTACCACTGTCTGTCAATGCGCCATTGAATGTTAAACCTGTTGCAGCGCCAGTAATACCACCGATGGCTGTTGCATTCGCATCTGTCACATGACCATTATTCGTGAGTGCATTGCTGATCGTGAGGCCAGAATCAGCCGAACCAAAAATACCACCGATGGTATTGACAGCAGCTGTGCTTGAAACTGTTGCATTATTTGTAAATACATTTGCTGCACTGTAGCCCGATGTGATATCGAGGAAACCGATTAATCCACCGACATGATCATTGCCTGTCACTGTTGTTCCTGCATCTGTGGTCATGCTGGCGGTGCTGGTGATCGTGCTGCCATTGGTGATCCATCCGAACAAGCCACCGACGTTGCTACCACCGGTGATCGTACCTGATGTGAGTTCATACGTGCCGCTTAACGTTGATCCATTTGCTTCACCGGCAATGCCGCCGACATTATTGGAAGGATCAATAGAAGCCGCATTAATCAATGTGCCGGACAGCGTACTATTGTTAACTAATCCTGCAATACCACCGACAGTAGTACTCGTGCCTAAGAAATTCGTATTGTTGGTGATATTGCTATTAAAATTCGTTACGCCATCCAATTCACCCATGATGACGCCGACATTCGTTGCACCATTGATGGTCAAGTTGGCGAGCGATAATGTACCAGAGAATGAAGGTGTTCCTGTGGCATAACCGACAACGCCACCGATATTCGTCGAGCCAGAAACACTGAATGCCGTCGAAGGCAATGTTAGCGAGACGTTACTTAAATTAATGCTACTCGTGCCTGTCATTTCGCCTGCGATCGCACCTAAATCACTGCCTGTTGTATTGAACGAGAGTATACCTGTTGTACCATTGCTGCTGTCGCTTAAATTGAGTGAGAGAACACCGTTGTTGACATCCCCAATAACACCGCCAACAAATTGATTGCCTGTGACGTTGCCACTATTGCTCATCGTGCCTGTCGAAAGCGTAATGCCATTGGCTTCGCCTAACACGCCGCCAACATAATTATTTGCGCTAGTGCTCGTGCTGGTGATGGAACCGCTATTTGATAACGTATCGCCGGTGGTAATCGAGGTTGTGCCCGTGAATGTGCCAGCTACACCGCCCATCACATTGCTCGTGCCCGATAAATTCGTATTATTGGTGATGTTGCCCAACGTGGCATTATTTGCATCACCCATGATGACACCGACATTGGTTGCACCATTGATGGTGAGTGACGTTGTCGATAATGTGTTCAAGAATGTAGGTGTGCCGGAAGCTAAACCTGTCACGGCACCAATATTACTCGAACCTGAAACGCTGAAAACAGGGGAGCTCAACGTAATTTTGCTTAAATCAATGCTGCTGGCACCGGTCATTTCACCCGTGACAGCACCCAGATCACTGCTACCTGTCGCATTGAAGCCCAATGTGCCTGTGCCTTCAGTTAAGGTCAAACTTAATGTGCTGTTATTGACTTGGCCAATGTCACCGCCGACAAATTGATTGCCCGTGACATTGCCTGTATTGCTCATGGTGCCTGTCGAAAGCGTGATGCCATTGGCTTCGCCAAGCACACCACCCACAACGGTATTACTACCTGTGCTGGTGGTAATATTGCCGGTATTGGACAATGTATCACCCGTGATAATCGACGTTGTGCCTGTGAATGTGCCAGCTACACCGCCCATCACATTGCTCGTGCCTGATAAATTCGTATCATTGGTGATATTGCCCAATGTGGCATTATTTGCATCACCCATGATGACGCCGACATTGGTTGCACCATTGATGGTGAGTGATGTTGTCGATAATGTGTTCAAGAATGTAGGTGTTCCCGATGCTAACCCTGTCACTGCACCGATATTCGTCGAGCCGGAAACACTGAATGCCGCTGAAGGCAATGTTAGCGAGACGTTACTTAAATTAATGCTACTCGTGCCTGTCATTTCGCCTGCGATCGCACCTAAATCACTGCCTGTTGTATTGAACGAGAGTATACCTGTTGTACCATTGCTGCTGTCGCTTAAATTGAGTGAGAGAACACCGTTGTTGACATCCCCAATAACACCGCCAACAAATTGATTGCCTGTGACGTTGCCACTATTGCTCATCGT
>Ga0206795_1115_pt1 | contig 16438 bp, 13 predicted proteins | sample Alteio_BWOrgCont_71_FD_152872 | JGI IMG/M metagenome (GOLD analysis project Ga0206795, IMG submission 152872) | Enriched cells from forest soil in Barre Woods Harvard Forest LTER site, Petersham, Massachusetts, United States -... | ecosystem: Environmental > Terrestrial > Soil > Temperate forest >... | reverse complement strand
CCCCAAAACACCCTCAACTTTTCCTCTTTCATCACATAAAGGAGTCTTTGTAGAAAGCTGAACGAGTTCACCTGCAGGAGTCGATACTTCTTCCTCAATCGCTTCTGTTGTCTGTGTTTCTAAAACTTTGGCATCATTTTTCCGATAATTTAAAGCAACGCTTTCGGGATAAAGATCAAAATCCGTTTTTCCCACTACCTGATCACTAAGACCGACTTCTCGCATTTTATTTGCTGCAAATTCATTTTGACCGAGATATACACCCTTTAAATCTTTCCAATATACGCTTACGGGAATCTGGTTCAGGATAAAACGAAGTAAGTGAATTTCTTTATCCTTCGCTTGTAACTGTTGAGACATATCTTCTTGAGATGTCATGGTTTTCTCCTCTTACTGCGCGTATGTGCCTCATGGACGGCTTTTGGCGGCTGGCCCAGCTTAGTACATCCGATTCAGTACAAACAGAAATTTCAAAAAAGGAAACTGGATCTGGTTCAAAACACATAACTCTGGCAGTTGGATTTTGTTTTTTAAAATATAAACAACTAATCCCAATGTTGGCTCCCACATCTAAAACAAGGGGAGAATTTTCCCGGTTTTCCCAGTAATAGGACTCTTTCGCAAATACTTCATCCAAGGTTTGAAATTGAAATGGAAGGATATATTGTCAGAGTTCCCTTTGTTGAAGATGAGAAAAAGATCTTCTTAAAAACGGCCTTTCATAGTCGCAAGTCAACGAAAAATTATTTAAGGAGCAAACAATGACACGTAAAAGGTATTCATTAGAAGTTGAAGAACTGGAAATTGAAAAAGCACTTGAACACGTTGAGTCACAAAGCGTGAAGAATGTGAATCAAGAAAAAAAACGCTTTCAACAATTAGCCAAAGCACATGGAAATAAAGTTAAGCGCGTAAATCTTCGCATGACAGCATGGGATTATGAAAAAGCACAAGAAAAAGCGCTGATTGAAGGCTTACCTTACCAAACCTTACTGTCCAGCATTTTACACAAGTACTTAAGTGGGCAGTTGATTGATCGGTAAAGCGGCGACAAAAGTTCGTCGTAGGGCATATTTATGAAAATTCATTTTCCTCATCTTGAAAGTGGGTTAAATCTGAGCCAATAAACCCTATTTCCTTGCCCTGGGGATTATATGCCCAATAGGCATCGTAAGAGCCAACCGGTATGAAATATCGATGTTGAGCGATCGCCAAATCTCCTGCATACACTCCACCTGAAATTAAGGCAAAACTGTTCGATGGGGCTATGTATCTCAGATTTTTCCCATCAAGATCTATTGCGTGTAAAGCCCCTGAAACTGGCCATCCTGGGGTTTGGAAATATAGCGTTTTACTGTCTATAGAAAATTGGAGTGATTCGATCGAGATAATCGCAGTTTCAGGGTTATCGCAGTTGAACTGAGGGTTAACAAGTAACGATTTGTGAGCATTTTTAAGATCAAAAAGCCAAATTTGACCAACCGTTCCAGGACCTGGGTCACACTCTTCGGGAATTTTTAAATGCTTGCTCGGCTCGACGATGGCCATCCAACGGTGATCTGGGGAAAAAGCCACCATAGTTCCATTCAAAGAATCTTCTTGAATTTCATTCGAAAATCCGAGGATAGGAAAAAATACAATTAAAAATCCAAGAAACAGTCTCATGAAGCCATCCTCTTAGGAAGTTGATAAAAAGGTTTTTCTCTCGTGCTAGATCGCAGATAAGGCAAGCCTTTCTGAGGTCGACAAACCGTGGCGTTAATTTTTTTCTGCATTGCTAAATTGACGGCTTTTTCCTTGCTTAACCAACCTAAAGGAGGACAAAAATAACCTTCAATACTGCCCGATTGACTCTCTGAAATGGCTTCAACGTTTTGAATTATCTCAATTTTTCCAAGATGGTAGCCTTCAATTTCCTGTATTATTCCAAGAAGTTTTGAGAACTGAGATGAATTAAGATTTTTCAGCTTTACACTCCCGGGAAGGGCTAATTTTTTTCGAACCATTTCTTGATAATGCTGAGTGTTATTTTCATTCGGAGGTGCATAAGTGGCGATAGCCTCATCAATAGACTTCTCTTGATATTTTCTGGTGATTAGTAGGTCCTGTAGCGCAGCCAATCCATGCTCTGTATCTGGGAAGATTGCCAGAAGCCTTTTGTGCTGATCAATAGAAATTCCAATTTGACCGTATTTTCTTGAAATTTGCCCAGGACGAAGATTGCCGGGATTATGGTTCCGCCATGCCCAAGTCCCCCCACTAAAAAGAAATCGCTTCCCTTGATCGTCCTGGTAGATAACAGAGTAATCTGGTCCTGGACTCGCTTTTACGTATTTTGACATTCCTTACCTCCCATCAAAAACGCCTTCGAGAAAGAAATAACACGCTACTCGGGAGGATTCAATGGAGTTATTTATTACACAAGTACTTAAGTGGGCAGTTGATTGATCGGTAAAGCGGCGACAAAAGTTCATCGTAGGGCATGTTTATAAGAAAGAAAAACCGGCTTGCGCCATACTGCTTCAAACCCTCGGAAACCACAAACTAAACGCTGAAAATTCCCCTTCCGGACTGCTTGCCCAATACTTCACTTTTTAAAAAGATCATCAAGTGTCATAACACTGCTCACGAGCTGATTAGAGTAATCATTCTTTTTCAAGCCATTAGCTGAAATGAAATGAAGAAGTAGTTGTTTTCGAGTTCTGGTCTGTTCCGCAAAAACTTTTAGCTTTCTTTTCAGGGCCTCGTAATACTCTTTTGTAATCAAAAAAGAATCTTCTGTATATTTAATTTCACAAATACTGACCATGCCGTCTTTTCGATCAAAAAGTAAATCTATCTGAGCTCCTCTTTGCTCTGCAGAAGCTCTTGGAACATATCGCCAGGTGCTCGCAAGGTCTGCAGGAGACAACTCCAAAAACCTCCGAATTTGAAGAAGATGTTTGTAACACACCGATTCAAACGCATAGCCAATCCAGCTGTGCCACTCTGGGGTTGATTGCATCGCCTGCCAATTTCCTTTGTCTAGCGCTTGTTCTTGCAATAAGTTTTTGATGGGCTCAATCCATTTAAGATAAAAACCTGTGTATTCATCAATCAAACGATAGTAAGTCCCTTTTCGTTGATGGAACAAAGGCTTGAATGACATGATAAACCCAGCGTCTTCTAATTCAGACAATCTATTGGCACTGTGTCCTGCTGTTGATCCGGTCATCTCTAAAAGTTTCGTTTTTCCAATTCCGTAACGATTATTTGCCAATGCCCTGACAATCTTGATGTGAGTTTCATAATCTTTGAATAAAGAAGCGAAAAGAGAGTCAAATTCTTCCATCAAAAAGGCCTTTTTGCTGAAAGCTAATTTTTCAATAATTTGAGCTGCGGACTGCTTCCATTTTATTTTTGAAAGGTAATACGGAACACCGCCTGTAACCATGTAAATGAACAAAATCTGCTGATGACTAAGGACAATCCCTTGAGCTTTTAGAAACTCCTTTGTATCAGGAAGCTTAAAGGGTTCTAGTAGTATTTTTTCTGTAATCCTGTTATGCAGGCCACCTTTATTTTTAATAATTTTATTAATCATCCAGGATGCTGAGGACCCGCAAATAATGAGCTTAACTTTTGCATTGTTAGACCAATACTGGTTCCAGTAATAATCCAAATTTTGAAGAAGTTTTGACTTAGGGGTTGCCATCCATGGAATTTCATCCATAAAAATAACTACTTTTTTATCTGTGGCTGTTTTTTCAATGGCACGAGTGAGTACTTTAAAAACTCCCCGCCATGAAGTTTGCTGTTCCAAAGGAATCCCATCGTAAAAAACTTCCCCGATTCGATCCATCACATTATCAATTTGCTCACTCAAACTTCCGTCTTTCAGACCAGTCACATTAAAAAAAATAAGGCCTTTTTTGTTCTGAAAAAACTCACGAACCAAAAAAGTTTTTCCAACTCTCCTTCGCCCATATAAGGCCAAAAACTCTGCTTTATTTGACCGAAGCAAATCTTTCAGAATCTCGATTTCCTCTACTCTTCCGATGATATTCATTAAGACAATCTCGTGTTATTCCGCCTAAAATAGATCTTATATAATAAGCGGAATAATACAAGAGACTAAAGGTGGGAGCACTCACTTCAAACCCTCGGAAACCACAAACTAAATGCTGAAAATTCCAAAGCAGCTCAGACTTAAATTTTGTGATGCTTTTATTGAATGTTCATTACGTTAATGTGAACATCGGTGAGTTCATTCATCAGCGGGGGTGAGGGTCATGGCTTATGTCAGAGCAATTCAAGGTCCGGGATTTTCGGTGATTTATACAGACAGCCAAGGAAATAAATTTCTTTTCTCTGGCGGAAGCTGGGCTTGGAGAAATCACAATCCTGGGAATATTCGATCGGGTCATATAACGAAGGGTCAGAGACAAATTGGCATTGTGTTTGATCAACGTAGAGAGAAATTAGCTGTTTTTTCTAACAAACAGAAAGGGTACGAAGCGCTTGAAGCATTAATGAAAACAGAAAGATATCAAAATAAAACGCTAGATGAAGCCATCGCAACGTACGCTCCACCTAAAGAAAACAATACGAAAGCCTACCAAAATCAGGTTCGAGAAAGGTTAAAGCTTCCCGGAACTTTCAAAGTCAAAGATCTTACTTCTGATCAGTTTCAAGTTTTATTAAAAGAAATTGAAAAAATAGAGGGATGGGAAGAAGGAACTATTGAACCTTTATTAAAAATTGAGGCCGTTGAGAGGAATTCCCACGGCGTGATTCAAGGATACTACTGTCATTCAACTTGGTACTCTAAAAAAGCTGCCACTGAGCTTGTGCTCCAGGGTAAATTAGATGCGCTTTCTTGTCATACCGCTAAAGGAAAATCCTACCTTAGAGCAAGCTCTGGAAATCCACCGCTCCACGCCTTACCAAATAAAAAGAGAGAAAAATGAATTTTATAAAATTAAGCAGCCTTGCTTTTTTTCTGTATGGAGCACTCTCGTTCGCAAACAAAATTCCTAAATCTATTCTTGATCATTCGACCTTAGCTATTTCTCATAATGGACGCTGGGTCGCTTTCGTTGACCCTCTTAAAAGAAAGGTTCCAGAAGGCTGTGATCAAGCATTAGGCGACAATGAAATTGATCGTTTGGATCTTTATGATGTTAAAAGGCATTTGACTCGAGTTTTAGTGCCGCCTGTCATGGAATGCGATGACCCTGAAAAGGTCATTGTAGGAATTACCGAAGTCGCTTTTTCAAATGACGATCAAACAGTTTATTTTGAAACCAATGCTTGGGCGGTTGCTGGAGCATTGCATTCCGTGAGGATTGATGGTTCCCATTTACGCTACATCACCTATTCCAATGGATTTGCAGTGCTTCCGAAAGGAGAAGACTATGGAAACGATCTCGCAATCGGGCAGCATCGGTATTTTATTCCGGCCGGAAGTTATAACTGGTACTGGGCTTATACGCCTAATGGAAAAGAAATCGGCCCCATTGGACCAGACTTAAGTGGGTTTGGTTTGTCTTAAATTTCTGAATATTTTTTGAAATGATATGAAAAATTTAAGCCTTATCAAACCCTCGGAAACCACAAACTAAACGCTGAAAATTCCCCCTCGACTGCCTCACAGGAGATGCGCCCTCCAAAATTTTCCATGATGTTTTTACACAAGGTTAAACCGACCCCAGTTCCATTTTGGCTACGACTGTAAAAAGGTTGGAAAAGATTTTTCAGAATCTCCTGAGGAATTCCCGGCCCGGTATCTTTAAAAATTAAAACGTTCTCTTTTTCCCCAGATTTGGCTGTGATAAAAATTTCGCCTTTTCTGGCTTTTCGAATAAACAATAAGGCATTTTTATTTAAGTTATAAATAATGTGTTTAAACGCATTTTCCTCGCCCATAAAAGTGAAGTTATCCTGAATATCGATGTGAACCTTCGCTCGCTCCCCTTCTTTAAAGGGGTAGGTTTCTAAAGCCGCCTCCAGTGCAGATTCAATCCGTAGGGGAATCAACTCCAAGTTCTGTCCTTGTTCCGTGGCTTTGGATTTCATTAAAGTCATGTCAATGAAATGATTAGCGTTTTTAATCACATCTTCAAAAAATTTCGGCAGAGACAATAGATGTTTGATCTTACGTTTGAGTAAGCCATTTTCCAGCACCACAGGATATTCTCGAACAATCTCTTCCATCACATCCCCCACCCCTGCAGAAGCCATGGCCAAAGAAGCCAGCGGCGTTCGAAGCTCATGCGCAATCGCGCTGGCCCAGAATTTTAAAGTGTTGTTAGCGCGAAGGAGATCTTCTTTTTCCTTTTTCTCCAATTCTTCTCTGCGCTTTTTGTCGGTGATGTCATATGAAATACCCATAACCCCTAAAATTTTTCCATCCGCATCAATAACCGGACTTTTTCGAGAGAGAAAATATCGCTGTTCTCCCTTGATTACGGCTAATTCTTCGAAAGTGGTGGATTCTTTGGAATCCATGACTTTTTTATCGTTTTCTCGTATTCCAGGAGCATCAGCCTTCCAAGACATGTCAAAATCCGTTTTGCCAATAAGTTCTTCTCTTGACTTAACTCCGGAAAAAAGAGCTTGGGCAAGATTACATTCAACAAATTTTCCCTGAACATCTTTCCAATACACATTCGTGGGAAGATCTTGCATTAATTGATCTATAAATGCCGGGTGATAGTGTTTCATTCAACATATCTCATTAAAAAAGAAAGGAAATGTGGCAGATTTGAAAAATTTCGCAAGAACAAAAATCAACCAAAATGCGAAAACTCAGGAATAAGAAAAGGCAGGGTTTCGAAAATTCTTTGAAATTCAGCCACTCGACAGGTTGAACAGTGTTTCATGGAAAAGAAAATTTCAGAGTGCTCATGAAGACCTATCCCATGGCGAAAAGCTTCTTGATAGTTGATTCGAAAAAAACTCATAAAATCTGGTGAGAAAATCGGGGCTTTTACTTGACCACTATACTGAGGGTGCTCAGCCGCAAACCAATAAAAAATATTTGAAAGTCCAAGAGTTACTATTTTTTTTAAAAAATGCTGTTTTCGGTCTAAAAATGGCAAAGTACGAAATTTGGACGTTAAGCCTCGTAATAGAAAAATCGGTGTTTCAGCGGAATGTTTCTCAAGACAAGACTCAATCCACTGATTTTTACTGTTCACTTCAAAAAAAGAAATACGCTTGCTGGGTATTTTCTCCTAAAAAGCTGACGACTAATGCTATGGGAATGGTTCTCTGGAGCTCTAAAGACTTTATTAAAATTTCAAATGTGGAAAGGCAAGGAACTTGAACTCTTTTCAGAAAATCTTTTGTTGAACTGTGCATTAAAAACTCAGGGGTACTGCATAAAGGAATCCGAAATTGCTGAAGAAGGGAAGAAAGATTCAACAAAAAATCAACCGAAATTTGGGCAAATCTTTGTTGCAAATTTTCTAAAAATTCTTCGATAAAACTCCGAGATTCCATTAGGGATCTTTGCAAATACAGAGTATCTATTCTGTTCGAAATCCCCTCCTCATCCACCCATCGATACTTCGACAAAATATGCGCGATACTTAAAACCAAGGCATTTTCAGGCAATGTGAAACTTAAATCCAGCTCATTTAAAAACTGAGCCAAAGGCTTAGGGCGCAAAGGGCGATGAAGATTTCTCGCGCCCTGATCCATCGCGATCATCAATTGTTCAGCATATTTTTGAAGAAGATTTTTCGCACGTTCCAGTTCGGGCGTAATTTCCGTTTTTTTCTGATACATCAAGGCGAAGTAATATGCTCGAATTTGGCAAGCAGTATCCCCCACATGAGGATCAAAATGAGACAAATTTCCACTTAAAAAATGATGAATGGTTTCTTCTGTTTCCTGAATTAAAAAAAGCAAACGACGAAAATATTTGGTCTCATTTTTTAAAGAATCGACAATCGCCGTCCCCAACTTGGGCAATAGTTCTAGCAAGGACTTCACGCTTTCTCTCTCCACGAAAACTTCTGCTAAAAATATCCAAGTTAAAGTGCATTTAAAATGGGGCACGAAGAATTTACTAAAAAATATCGTTCGGACTCTACGTGCCTATTTCCGAAGACAGACCATTAGAAAAATTGGCCCATCATTTCAATTGCAACCAACTCAATAAGGCTTCATCAACTTTAGCCATAATGGCAGATGAAAGTTTTCCAGAAGTCGGATGAATTAACTCTCTTGGATAGGTCACAATCTTATCCACCATGACATATGAAGGCTTTTCAAGTTGATTATATTTTCCAGGCTTCACGAAAATTCTAAAACTATCTGTATTTTCGACGAAATGAGAAGTCACCGGGCACAAGGTGACACTCTGAAAAGTTTCGTCGACTTCATTACTTTGAACGACTACTGCAGGTCGAGGTTTTGAGGTATAAGGCCCCTCGAGGCGGCACAATACAATATCTCCCCGCTGCATCATTTCCAGTCCCGTGCGTCATGGCCCTTGATCCACTGATTTGTATCAAAAGAATCCTTTGAAAAAGATTTTGTTTGAGATCTTAACTTTGAGACCTGCACCACTTTGTCTTTTAGATACTGCGAGAGAGCATCCATAATCACCGCATTCATTTTCTCATGATGCAATTCTGCATAGGTCTTGGCATGCTCAAAAAGCTCCAAATTGCTCCAGCGGATACTACTAACCTTAGGGCGTGTCCTCATTAGATAATAGGTCCATACACTGGGTGAATTTTTAACAAATATGTGAAATCCTTCAGTCTTTGAGAACATTTTCTTGGAGCAAACTCCGGATTCGGCGTACAATTCCGGAACTAATTCCGGATTTGTCGAAATATATGAAAAAACGTTTACTCTCTTTGCCTAAGCAATACAGTTTTTTTCTCTTTGGAGCACGCGGGGTTGGAAAAAGCACTTTAATTCATAAAAGTTTTTCAAAAAAACAATGTTTTTGGGTTGATTTACTCAAACCTATGACGGAAAGCCGTTATGCGCAGAATCCGGAAGTCTTGTTTGAAGAAGTTCGGGCTTTACCCAATTCCGTGACTCACATTGTGATTGATGAAGTTCAGAAAGTTCCCAAACTCCTAGATGTCGTTCATAGCCTGATAGAAAGCAGTCAGAAGTTTTTTGTTTTAACGGGATCTTCAGCCAGAAAACTAAAAGCGGGAGGCGCTAATCTTCTGGCTGGCCGAGCTTTTGTCAAAAAATTGTATCCTTTTTCTTTTGCAGAATTAGGAAGCCAATTTGACCTGAGTAAAGCTTTAGCCATTGGGATGCTACCGAAAATTTGGGACTTTAAAAGCCAAGAAGAACAATATGATTTCCTGGAGTCTTACACCTACACCTATCTCAAAGAAGAAGTCTGGGCTGAGCATTTGATTCATAAATTAGAACCGTTTCGAAAATTTCTGGAAGTTGCAGCACAAAGCAACGGCAAACTCCTTAACTATGCCAACATTGCGCGGGACTGTGGAGTAGATGAGAAAACAGTTAAAACCTATTTCACTATTTTGGAAGATACTTGGGTGGGATTCATGCTGGAGCCCTATCAACATTCCTTTCGTAAGCGCTTATCCCAAACGCCAAAGTTTTATTTTTTTGATTTGGGCGTGGCACGAACTTTAGCAAGAGTTCACCGTATTCCCTTATTCCCCCAAACCTTTGGTTATGGAGATTATTTCGAACAATTTGTGGTGACAGAAGCTCATAAACTTTGTCAGTATTTTCATCCGGATTATCGGCTTAGCTTCATGAGAACTAAGGATGATTTGGAAATCGATCTTCTGGTTGAGCGCCCTGGACAAGCCTTGTTATTGATAGAAATTAAAAGTGCCACGCAGGTCGATGAATCTATGCTCAGTAATTTAAAACGAATACAAAAAGATTTGCCGGAAGCCCAGTATTGCTGCCTGAGCAATGATCCCGTTCCTAAAATTTTTGAATCAGAAATCTTCGCCTACCCCTGGCAGCAAGGCTTGTTAAAATTTCTGAAGTGAGGGCTTGGAGCTACTTATTCCGAACATAACTCCGGATTTACGCTGCATATCCCAAGAGCACTCCGAGAGAGATAAGCGGGTCTTTAGAGAACAAGCGTAATAGCTTTAATCAAGTCTTGGAAACCAATAGGGTCTTTAATTGAGTTATAGCCTGTTCGAAAGGAATAACTGCTATATCACGATCCGTGTAATGCTCTGTTCCACCATATAAAACGCTGCACTTCGCCATAGGATAATCTTCTTTAAAAGAACGCAGCCCTGAAAAATCTTGTCCATTTAGTTTTGATTTTCTTTTTATTTCAAAAGCCAATAATCCATTCTCGCCATACAAAACGAAATCTACTTCTAATTGAGAACGCGTCCGCCAGTAAAAGATTTGATAACCCAAGCCAAGATACTCATTCATCGCTTTGACTTCTTGTAGAAAAAGCGTTTCCAGAGCAGGTCCCTCGACTTCCGTAGGATTATCTAAAGGTCCCATAGGTCGAATGTGACGATAAACCCCAACGTCAAAGTAATAAAACTTCGGGTGCGACACAGTTTCTCTTTTAGCACGTTTTGTAAAGACAGGCAGGCGATACCCAATGAGTAGGTCTTCCAAGACATCAAAAAAATTTGCGACAGTATGACGAGTGCTGCCTATTTCTTGTGCGATGTTTGTATAGTTGAGAATCTCACCTTGAGAAAAACTCGCAGTCTCGAGAAATCGAGTAAACAAGGCAAGATTACGTGTAATGCCTTCTTGCTGAACTTCTTCCTTTAAATAGCTTGAAATGTAACTGGATAGATAATGTTTGGGATCGTCGTGACCATAGATAGAGGGCAAATGACCAAATTTCAGCGAATGAGATAGAGAGAATTGATTGCCAAGCTCAGATGCGGTTAGCGGATACATATGGTACGTCAACGCCCGACCAGCTAAGAGATTAATGCCTTTTCGACGTAGGCTACGAGCACTTGATCCAGTAAGGACAAATTTCAGCTTTCGGTGTTCAATGAGTCGATGCACTTCATTCAACAGCGCCGGGATTTTTTGAATTTCATCTACAACAATAAAATCTTTGAAATTTTCGGGAATACGTTCTCCTAAGCGAACGGGATTAGCTAAAAATTCCGCATATAGTCTGTCGTCAAGCAAGTCAAAATAGAGTGATTGTGTAAATTTTTCTTTGAGCCAAGAAGTCTTCCCTGTGCCGCGAGGCCCTAAAATCAAGGCACTATGTGTCGAGCTGCTGCTTAGAGGAATTAAACGTTGAAACATAAACTTACTCGCTTCTGACGGAAAGCTTGAAGGGTATCATATTTATCAAAACGAGACCAACAATCTCTTTTTGCATTCAAAACGAGATTGTCAGTCTCTAAAATACGGAAAGACCACTGCATGACTCCGCACTCAGCCCAAATAACTGCCCACATGAACCTCTAGCAGAGAGTTCTGAGAATCCGCCGACCCCACCGAAGAATCTCCGCTCGAGTCAGCACCTTCGTAATCCACCACGTCCGGTCTTGAGGTAAATTTCGAAACGTTGGAAGCAAGGACAGTTGCCGTGCTGCTTTTCAGCTCTTCCACTTGCTCTTCCACTTGCTCTTCCACTTGCTCTTCCACTCGCTCTTTTGCCGTGCTGCTTTTCAGCCCTTTCACTCGCTCTTTTCGATTACCGCCATAAATTGGATTTGGGGTATTGGCCAGAGCCCCACCCATGACGCTACTGCCAGTCGTCAGTTCAACTTCTTTCTTTTCTTTCTTTTCTTTTTGACCCAGCAGCGCTTTTCTATTCGGCTTAGGTCCACAGACTCGAGTAAGCTTAAATTCTTCCTGTAACACTGCCGCTCCCGCGAAGGAATCTCGACGTCTTTTCAAAATCTTAGGAGCCTCGGATCCCAATTTAAGTATCAGCTCCTGAGGCACTTTATCAATCAAAGCGCTCGCGACAATCGCTGCTCGAGCTGGCTTTTGCCTGTGAGGATCCTTACTTCGACAAGGATTCCTCGATCGTCGAGTTTTTTTGCTTTGTTCCAATTCATAAAGAAGATGAAAGGCCGTACGGTGTGCTGGTAAGGATTTAGTTGTTCCGGTCTTAGTCTCTACTTCCTCCCCAGCCTCCGTTTCTGCTCGAACCACTGATCCTGCCATCACTACCGCAAACAAAACTTGGGCTGCTAACACTTGATGACGCCAGTCTGGATTCCACAGATTTCTTGAGGCTAGGCTTAAGGTCGGCTGTGGACATTCTTTTGCTAAAACTTGGGCATTGACCAACTGAAAAATCAGCGCGACATTCTCCACATCTCCAGCGTTTTGAAAACTCCGACGAATGTTGATGATGAACTGCGCTCCGATCACAAATTTCCGTTTTAAAAATAGACAGAAAGAATCATTCGTCGGCAAAGGTTGAACGAGGGCTCGAATGGCTTTTAAAGAACTTAAGATGATTAAATCATTGGCATTCCTGCAGGATAACAACCCTACAGCTTTCACCACCCAGTCCAACATGGTATCTCGCCAAACATAATCCACTTGCTTTAAACGACTATTCCGCGTTTGGGTGATCAGGGCACAGAGATACAAAATGGCCGTAATTCCCCGAACATGGTCCAAGCCGTTTTCGGTATTTTGAAGGTGTAATTTTTTATAGGCTAAATCAATTTCTACGGTTAGATTAAAAGACTGCGAAATATCCCTCGCTGGATCAGCACAGTAGACCCTCAAGGCTTGGGTAAAAAAAGTTCTCAATTCTGGAAGAAAACGAGAATCACTGATTTCCTTGGTTTGCCAACTTTGAAGGTCCCCTTTGATCTTAGCGCAAAGATTGTCCACTTCTCCCATACCCAATCGAACTCTGGGGAGAAATGATTTCAAAAGGCCTTGGGTCTCCTTCGAATTATTCATCGCAATTAAATGCGAACCTTTTTTCTTAGAACGACGATACGAACAGCCCAGCATCAGGGTTAAGGCCGCAGAAATGGCGATGGGAGCACTTGCACCTCCCACACTTGGCAAAATCGTATCCAAAAAACTTTTCGATTTCGGCGCTGGTGAAGGTTCGGGAACCATTAAAGTTTCTTGCGCACTGCAGGTCGGATCTTCCACATGCGCCGCATCCCAAGCACAAACTTGTAAGTTCGAACTTCCCGGCTGAATGACCGACACTTCGGCAAAAGCTGCTCCCGCAATGGGTTGCGTAATGGAGACCACATCCGGACGACTCGAACTGAAGCGATAACTCAAAGGATTGGAACTGGAAAACATCCCATTGGCATTTACCGTCATGTTGCCCGAAGCGAGAGTACTCACACTCAAAAGCGGTTGCCCGGTTAAGGTCGGGGCATGATCGATTCCTCCCGTTGCCAAGACTTGAGTACTGATCAAGGGCGTATTCATCCCATCTTGAAGGGTCGCCACCAGTGTCCAACTGGGACTTCCCGTTTCCGCCAAGGTCAAATTCAGATTGAGGGCATAAGTCCCGATGCCTCCTGCTTGCTCTAATTGATTCAAGGCTCTGAGGGGAACTCCCGTCCAGGCAATTTCTCCAGCAGGAGTCTTTGTATTTTGATAGGGCAAAAGTTCAGTCGGTCCGGTGATTTCAGTCCCCAGCGCAGAACCTTCTGTGGGCGTAAAACTCAAACTCAAAGCCAGCGCTTCTGCACTTAAAGGCAGAGAGAAGCTCAGGGGATAGAAGGTTTCAAGCGTTTCTGTGAGTGCTAGGGTGGGCAAAGCCAGAGACAGCGAAGCTTCAACTTCAAATTCTGCACTCACCGTTTCTACATCCGGCGTTTGATATTCTGCCGTTTGGCTTGCGCTTAGAGACAGGGAAACCGGACCTTCCGGTGCTTTTAACAATATCGTCGGTGCTGTCGGCACACTCGTGTTGATCAGAAAATCCGTCGAACCTTCAAGGGACCAAGTAAAAAGGGAAACATAATTCCCATCGAGATTTCGAAAAATGCTCGCTAAAGGATTCACACACACAGAACTCTCTACCCCCACTTTGAGAATCGGGGGACTTGAGCAAAGAAAAGTTCCCAAAGGCCGGGCATAGGCTTGGCCCGGGTTCGTAAAGCTTGCATTGGTCCAAGCCCCGACTCCAACCACCACAGAAGTTCCAGGAAGCGTCAAAATCGGCTGGATAGGAACAAGACTCGTCCCCACCGTGTTCGGCGGAAAGCTTCCATAGAGCACTCCGGATCCCATTGAAAATCCTTCCGGTAAATCCAAGTTATACCCCTGCGTTAAGCCATTGGCATTCACCAAAGGGGGCAGTGCGGTACTCACAAATTCCCCCGTTTTCCCACTGATACTTAAAGTGTCTAGCAAGCTTGGAGTTTGGGCTTGAACATGAAAAGCTATATTCAAAACGGCATCCGCCTTCGTTCTTAAAACATCCCCCACCGGAAGACTGAAGTTCACAAAGGGATTGGGAATCGGCAATCCATTCGAATCAAAGGTCGTGGCCTGAGCGGGAATCACCCCACTATTCGGGAACAATAGGGCATAGATTCCATCCCCTCGATTGGAAAGCGAAAGACCGTAAGTCGGTAAGATTTCCGGAGAAAAAATACTGGGATAAGACCCCGGATTTTGAGAACGGAAAAAATCGTTTAAATCTAAAACTGCATTATTTAAGGTATCCCCAGGATGAAAGATTCCGGGGAAATTCCAGGTATACGTCCCTTGGGCCGTTTGATTATTCCCTTGAGACAGCAAAGCCAAGGGGCTCCCGCTAATCGTTACCGGAATCGAAAGGGATTGATCTAGGGAAACACCGCTGCTTGCATCAAAAGCATCGAACATCATTTCCAAGAGTGCCGCATTCAGGGAAGTTGCCTGAAAACTTAATGCATAGGCACTGGCATTCAGACGAGTGAAATTCAAACTGGGCGGAATCACCTGCGTTAAATTCCAAGCTCTTTGGCTTTGATACGGGTCTTGAATAATCGAGTTCGGGAAAAAAACGACTTGAGTGAATTGATACAAGGGCGCACTGTAAGTTGGCCCTCCCGGAATACTGGGAATAGGCGCTGGAACGCTTAAGGTCTCCCAAGGACTGCAGACCGTATTGGCTTCATGGCCCGGATTCCAAGCACAGGCACGCAGAGAAGCGGTTCCCGGATGCAGAGCCGTGACATAGGCATAAGGCGAAATATCAAAAATCGGCTGATTCACACTCACAATGCTCGAATCACTGGATTGAAACTGATAATCCAAGGGATTTAGGCTCGAAAAAAGACTGGATCCATACACGGTCATCTGACCGGAACTTGAGGTATTAGTGGTCAATAAGGGCAGGCCCGTCAGGATGGGCGCTTCATACTTTTGCCCACTGGCCAGAATGGCCGTGCTGCTGATGGGGGTATTGAGTCCATCGGCCAGATTGGCCAGCACCGTCCAACTAGAACTCCCGGTTTCCGCCAAGGTTAAATTCAGGCTAAGACGATAGGTCATGGTTCCGGAAGGATTGGAGCTTCCCTCACATAAACTGGCGGGAAGATTTTGGAAGACCACTTGTCCCGGCAAAGGAAAGGGCAATTCAAAAGGGGAAAAAGTTTCTGGGAAAACCAGGGAAGTTCCAAAGGCCGAACCCTGGGTCGGACTAAAACTCAGAGAAAGATTAAAGCGAGAAGCTAAATTGGGGCTCACCCAGCTCAGGGAATACGGGGTTTCTAAACTTTCAATCAAAGGGATTTGGGACAGGCTCAATCCCAAAGTTCCTTCTGCCGCAAAACTGGCGCTGACGGTTTGCACATCGGGGTTTTGATAATTCCCCAATTGCTGGGCGCTTAGGGATAGGGAAACTGGTCCATTGGGGGCTTGTAATAAAATTTGAGGGGAGGTCGGATTGCTGATGTTGAGAGAAAACAGCGGAGAACCCTGCAAGGACCAGCTGAATTGCGAAAAATAATTTCCATCCTGATTGCGGAAAATTCCCGATAAAGGATTCACACAAAGGCTCGTCCACACTCCAATCGGCAAACTTTGAGGATTACTCGGGCAGAGAAAGCTTCCCAAAGGTTGGGCATAGGGCAGTCCGGTATTAATGAAATTCACAAAGGACGAAGGACCGATTCCCGCCACAATCGAAGTATCGGGAATGTAAGTCAGTTGCTGCGCCAAGACGGGGGTAATGCCCACGGTGTTGAGGGGAAAGGTTCCATAGATCAGACCATCGGTCATCTGAAAATTATAGGGAAGACTTAAGTTTAACACCGGCGTCAGTCCATCCGTTCGCAAGAAGGGGGGAACATTGGCATTGATCGATTTCCCGGTCGTTCCGCTGATATTGAACTGAAACACCATCTGGGGACTTTCCGCCTGAACCTTCATGAGCAAGTCGAGTTCAAGGCTAGGCAAGGCTCCCGCTGCGCCACTGGCGAGCTGCAAAGTAAAGTCGGTGTAGGGATTATTGAGAATAGGATTGCCTTCGGAATCGAGGATCACCGCAAGA
>Ga0206795_1114_pt1 | contig 16477 bp, 18 predicted proteins | sample Alteio_BWOrgCont_71_FD_152872 | JGI IMG/M metagenome (GOLD analysis project Ga0206795, IMG submission 152872) | Enriched cells from forest soil in Barre Woods Harvard Forest LTER site, Petersham, Massachusetts, United States -... | ecosystem: Environmental > Terrestrial > Soil > Temperate forest >... | reverse complement strand
GTGCGGGAGCCATTTTGTTGCATAAGGTTCCGGCCACAATCATGACATCGGATTGTCGAGGGGAAGGACGAAAGACCACTCCAAAACGGTCCAAATCATAACGAGAAGCTCCGGCATGCATCATTTCAACCGCACAACAGGCCAGACCAAAACTCATCGGCCACAAAGAACCGCTACGTGCCCAGTTGATCAGGCCATCCACCCCGGTTGTAAAAAATCCTTCTTTTCCAAATAGCCCTTGCCCTATTCCCATTCTAAGGCTCCTTTTTTCCATTCATAGACAAAGCCCAGCAAGAGCAAAAAAAGAAAAAGTCCCATCGCAATAAAACTTGCCCAACCGAGCTTTTGGAACACGACAGCCCAGGGAAACAAAAAGGCGACTTCTAAATCGAGCACAATAAACAGAATGGCGACCAGATAAAATCGAACATCGAATTTCATTCGCGCATCTTCAAAAGCTTCAAATCCACATTCATAGGGAGATAATTTTTCAGCATTATTTTTGTTCACGCCGAGAAAAAAACTCAGAAGCTTACTTGCAAGCAAGACAAAGACACTCATGAGGATTGCTAAACCTAAGAAAACCAGTATTGGAACGTACTCACTTAGCACAATCAGACCACTCTCGAAAATTTAGCGCATTATATGAAGTTCGATTTAAAAAACTAGGTGAAATTAAAGGTCGGCATCAGGTAGGGTTCTCATCATCAAAATCAGCGCTAGTCAACACCTGTTGTGGCCGCTTCCGTCGGCAACACGAAGAAAAAAAGGAAAGAGAAGGCAGGCTCGCATAACACCGACTAGCCCAAGAAGGAGGAGGCTGAAGCTCTCGAATTTTGGCTTGTATTGCATTCAAATCTGGTTCAAGGCCCAGTTCTAAACGAGTCAATACGCTTTGAATTCCCTCCACTGTTTCACCCTCAAGAAGAAGCTGATTTTGTACCACGTCATGAATCACTGAACTCGACACTACGGGATTCAGTAATTTATAAAAACTCATCAAAAGTAGAACCAAGAGAATGCCAAGGGGTGCAAGACAGATTGATTGTACAAGGATATCGAGAAGGATATCGACAATTCCCGATTCGTCTAGACACCTTCCGACGTAACTACAATCCACTGCACAAGCAGAACCTAAAACATGATCACAGAGAAGACGTTGCTGTACAGATAAGCTCTCAGTGCATCCGTTTAATTCTTCACCTAATTTTCCCAAGCAGCCTTCACTGATAAAAAATCTATCTTTAGGACCGAACATCGGTAAAATCGTATTGACTAAAAGAAAAACTCCCACCACCGTGGGGGTCAAAAGAATCAATAAAGAAAAAGAGCGTGTACACCAAATTTCTCTTGGGCATCTTCCCGTTTTTAATCTTTTCTCAAGGGCTTTTAATACTGTTACATCATGAGATCCGGACATTCTTTTTCTCCTCTGTTTTTTTAATGCCGCGAGGTATCTCATAATTTTTTACTGGAATCAAGAGTTAAAAGACTGCCCATAAAACTTCATTTTCCCACTTTAATAATATTCCCACATTGACTAATACCCATTTTCAATTAGGATCAGAGCCTCAGTAAGACAAGCGAGAGCTTTATGTTAGAAGAACGAACCCTAAGACCAGACTCAAAAGGACGTATCACTCTGGGAGCTTTATCTGAAGGCGTCAGCGGCTTCAAGGTAAGCGTAGATATTCGACATCGAATTATTTTGGAACCCCTCGTAGAAATCCCCGCTCGCGAAAAATGGATTTTTGACAATCCCCCGGTTCTGAAAAAAATCAAACGCGGAATAAAAGATGCCTCTCAAGGAAAAATCACTCCTCGAGACTTTTCAAAATATTTAGACGATAACGATGAATAATCCGAGTTTTGAGATCTTCCTTTCAGAGCAAGCGGAAGATGACCTTAAGGAATTAGAACAAGAGACTGCTTCACTTAAACGCCTGAAGGCCGTCAATAAAGCTTTAGCTTATCTTCAGTCCAATCCAAAACATCCTTCTCTTAATACTCACAAATATACTTCTCTATCAGGCCCCAATGGGGAGGAAATCTTTGAAGCCTATGCTGAAAATAAGACTCCAGCAGCTTATCGAATTTTTTGGTATTACGGACCACTCAAAAAGCAAATCACTGTACTTGCTATTACAAAACATCCTTAACTGTGACGAAGAGTACGAATCAGCGCAGCTTTAATTTCTTCTAAAGATTGCGAAGCATCGATCAAATGATACCGATCAGAATCCCTCGCTCGATGCAAATAGGCTTGCCTCACTCGCTCAAAAAACTCGAGATTCTCTTGCTCAATCCGATCTAAGGCTCCTCGAGCCCGAGCTCGACTTAAGCCAGTTTCCACCGATAAATCAAAAATAAAAGTCAGATCCGGCTGTAAATCTCCGTGAACCCAATTCTCTAGAATTTCAATACGATTAAAGGGAATCCCCCTTCCTCCTCCCTGATAAGCATAAGTTGAATCCGTGAATCGAGAACAAATTACCCAAAGACCTTGAGCCAGGGCCGGTCGAATGACTTGATCTAAGTGTTGAGCCCGAGCCGCGAACATCAATAAAAGCTCTGCATCTGTCGAAATTTTTTCTTGGTCTGGGGGGGCCAAAACCAAATCTCGAATTCGCTCGGCCAAAGGCGTTCCGCCCGGTTCTCGGGTACTGACAAAATCAATGGAATGCGAAGCGAGATAGTCTTCAATAACCCGCTGATTAGTTGTTTTTCCTACCCCTTCTACTCCCTCAAGCGTAATAAATTTTCCGCGCTTCATGCTTACACCCGCTTGAAGATAAGAGTCCCATTTGTGCCGCCAAATCCGAAAGAATTATTCATGGAAATATCCACTCGACGTTGACGAGCGACCTTGGGGACATAATCCAAATTACATCCTTCATCGGGATGATCGAGATTGATGGTCGGCGGAACCACATTATCGCGAATCGCCAAAATCGAAAAAATAGACTCCACTGCCCCTGCTGCTCCTAGTAAATGTCCAATCATCGATTTAGTGGAGCTCACTGGAACTTGTTTGGCAAAATCCCCTAAAAGTCGTTCACAGGCCTGACTTTCCACCACATCTCCTGCGGGAGTTGAAGTGCCATGGGCATTAATGTAGTTGATGTCTTCGGGGGAAATCCCAGCATCCTTTAAAGCATTTTCCATGGATCGAAAGGCCCCAATTCCATCGGGAAGGGTCATGTGGTAAGCATCCGCACTCATACCAACGCCTATAACTTCAGCATAAATTTTTGCTCCCCGACGTTTGGCATGTTCATATTCTTCTAGAACCAAAATCCCCGCCCCATCGCCCAACACAAAGCCATCTCGGTCTTTGTCCCAAGGACGAGAAGCCGCGGCAGGATCTTCATTGCGCTTGGATAAAGCTCTGGCGGCCGCAAAGCCTCCTAAGCCCAAACCACAACTGGATTTTTCAGCTCCGCCTGCCAACATTAGATCAGCATCTCCATAAGCAATCATTCGAGCGGCAATCCCGATATTGTGAGTACCCGTGGTACAAGCCGTTACAATCGCGACATTTGGTCCTTTTAAACCCAATTCAATTGAGACATAACCAGAAATCATATTGACAATGGAAGCCGGAATAAAAAAAGGGGAAATTCGCTTCGGACCCTTCTCAAACAAAGTCTGAGCCGTTTCCTGAATGAGGGTTAAACCTCCAATCCCCGAACCAATCGCGACTCCTGAACGAAAACTCAAAGCTTCTGTTAATTCAATCCCTGAATCCTTCCAAGCTTGAAGCGCAGCAATAAATCCATATTGCAAAGCCACATCCATTTTCTTTTGATCTTTAACGGGAATATAAACATTCAAATCAAAGGCTGGGACTTCCCCAGCTATTTGAACGGGATACTCTGTTGAATCAAAACTGCTTACGCGTCGAATGCCACTTTTGCCCTGTAAAATATGTTTCCAAGTTTCCTCTACTGTTACTCCTACAGGAGAAAGCATCCCTAGACCCGTGACCACCACACGACGTTTTGCTGACAGATTCATTTTTTCTCCCAAACAAAAAAGCCAACTGAAAAAATTCAGCTGGCTTTGTATTTATCACTCATTTACATCGCTAGTAGAGACTAGTCTTTGTCTTTCTGAGCATTAATGTATTCGACGACTTGTTTCACTGTAGTGATCTTTTCAGCATCTTCATCCGGAATTTCAGTACCAAACTCTTCTTCAAATGCCATCACCAATTCAACGGTGTCTAAGGAGTCGGCACCCAGATCATCTACAAAACTCGCATCCAAGGTGACTTCTTCAGCCTTAACCCCCAGTTGCTCAATAATGATTCGTCTCACTCGGTCTTCAACGCTATTCATGAACCTTCCTCTCTGAAAAAAAAATTTTGGCTAGTTTATGTAAAAAGAATCGGCTTGCAAGAAAAATATCCTACTGAATTAATGGTGCCGAAGGCCGGACTCGAACCGGCACGGGTTGCCCCACCACCACCTCAAGATGGCGTGTATACCATTTCACCACTTCGGCACAAAACATCCTCTGCATTGCTCAAAATTAAGATCCTTCTTTAACAACATGATTCCCTGCAAGAAAGGGAATTGAATGAGTCAAAGATAAACTTGAAGCAGGAAGCGAGAGCGTATTCTCCAAACGAACTTGTTTTGTTGTCAAACAGTCCAAGCTTAAGGAGGTCACAAAGAAAGCTGCAACAACAACTCCTGTTAATTTCATCAAAAAGGAAGAAGGCCCTCGACTTCCAAAAATAGTCGCTGAGGCTCCGCTTCCAAAAGCTGCCCCCATACTTGCTCCTTTGCCCTGCTGAAGCAGGATCAAAGCCACAATCATGAAAGCCACAATAAAATGAAGGAATAAAACAATTTCAGTCATCACTCTATTTTCCTACTGCTTTAAGAATTGCTAAAAATTCCTCTTTAATCAAAGAGGCTCCCCCAACTAACCCACCGTCTACATTTTCCAACGCAAAGACAGAATCGGCGTTGGCCGATTTAAGGCTGCCACCATAAACGATCCGAGTTTTCTCTGCAATACCCGCATGGCAAGCTTTTAATTGATTGCGCAAAAATCGATGAACCGTTTCTATTTGATCTGGACTTGCAGAGAGACCCGTGCCAATGGCCCACACGGGCTCATAGGCCAAAATCGCATTTTGAAAAATCTCCCCTTTCTCCAGTTCTAAAACGGCCGCCAGTTGCGCCTGAATAATGGACTCCGTTTTTCCCGCTTCTCGATCTGCCAAGGTTTCTCCCACGCAGATCACAGGAGTCAGCCCCGAAGCCTTTGCCATTTGAGCTTTTCGAGCCACCAATTCATTCGTTTCTTGGTGATATTGTCTCCGTTCAGAATGCCCGACGATGACATATTTGACCCCAAGTTCTTTCAACATTGCCGCAGAAATTTCTCCGGTATAGGCCCCTGAAGGATGTTCACTGAGATCCTGAGCTCCCCAAATCAAATCCCCTTTTAGAAAATTCCCCAGGGCCAAATACACAAAAGGAACTGCAAAACTAAATTCAGCTCCTGCTCCCGTATAAGCCGAAAAGTATTCTGAGAATTCGGCCAACTTAGCGGCATCCCCATTCATCTTCCAATTTCCCATCAACCATTTTTTGCGCATTGCTTCTCCCTCGGTATACTCCCCCGTTTTTAAGGGAGCTTTGATATGTCAATCATCCAAATCTTGTGCAAACTTTTCTCTGGCAACATGAACAAAAATTATCTTTCTGAAGCTGATCAACAACTTCAAAACTTCAATGAAAAAAATCCCTACCCCTCAGCAACTCAAGTCCAGGAAATCAAAAAACACCATCACATTTTTTCTCGCAAAACTCATTCCAAACTAAAAGTTTGAAACTTAAGTGCAGCGTCCAAACTGATCCCCTGACTCTCTTTGAAAGAACACCAACGCTCAGGCTCATGCGTTATTTCAGAGGCAATGATATAGCCTTCGGGATTGCCGCTTTCCGATTCTTCTATCCGATAAGAAAGGGAAGCTGGCGCTCTTTGTTTTGTCGAATAACGGGTGGCAATCAAATTCTCGCCATCCGTCAGCACAATGTTCAGGGAAGCAAAAATGTCTTGTGAATGACTTTGTGCTCGTCTCACTTGTTCAAAAGCCAAGTGCAGGCCGGCCTGCATCGCGGCTAAACCCTGAAGAGAACTTCGCCTCATGTGGTGAATCATGAGATGAAAGAGCAATTCCGAATCCGTTCTTCCTCGGATATGCTCAAATAAATCTTCGTCTAAATCCCAGAGCCAAGCTCGGCGAAATTTTTCTAATCCTTCAATGGTCCCATTGTGCATAAAGGCATAATTCCCAAAAGCAAAAGGATGGCAATTATTAAAATTGACCTCTCCTGAACTTGCCGCACGGGCATGTCCCAAAAAACAAGTCGACTCGATTTTGGCAATTAAAGAATGAAGATTTTCATCATTCCAGGCAGGTTGCGTCGTTTTATAAATCCCCGGCTCTGGACTGATCGAAGGAGAATACCAGGCAATGCCAGAACCATCGGCATGCGTCCCCAGAGCACAAGCTCGAGCTTCCTGACTTTGCTTTAATAAAGAATGAATCGGTTTATCCAAGTAATCGGCCAAGACCCGAGGTCGCTTCCCCAAATAGGCTAAAAATCGGCACATAATTTACCTCAAGCTTTAAAAATTGACCTGAATTTGGGGGGTATAACGCAGCATAAAGTTTCTAATAATGCCCTGAATATCCGATAAGCTCTTGGCATCTTCCGCTTCGAAACGAAGCACCAAATTCGGGGTAGTGTTCGAAGCGCGAATCAAAGCCCAACCTTTGGGAAACTCTACCCTCATCCCATCCAAAGTGATCAATTTCGCTTTCAGCGTATTTGCATTGGCTACCAGAGTATCAACGATCTCAAATTTTTCTTGTTCTGAAACGGCAATATTCAATTCGGGTGTAGAAACCCCATCGGGGAAATCGGTGAAAATCTCTTCCACACTCTGTGTTTCCTGAGATAAAAGTTCTAAGAGGCGCGTTCCTGCATAAATTCCATCATCAAACCCATACCAACGCTCTTTATAAAAAATATGCCCCGATAATTCACCCCCAAGCTCTGCACCCGAACGCTTTAAATTTGCTTTCATAATGGAATGTCCTGTGGCAGACATGACAGGCCTGCCCCCCAGAGACTCGATAACATCCACTAAAAATTTGCTGCATTTCACATCAAACAAAATGGCCGCCCCCGGGCAATCTTTAAGCACACCTTTCGCTAAAAGCATCAATACCCGATCTGCCCAAATGATTCGCCCCTTGTTAGACACCACGCCTAAACGATCTCCATCTCCATCAAAGGCCAAACCAATATCTGCTTGTGTTTCCTTAACTACTCGAATCAGATCTTGAAGATTTTCAGGTTTTAAAGGATCGGGATGATGATTCGGAAAAGTTCCATCAATTTGCGTGAAAAGTTCAACAACTTCACAGCCCAAGCCACGAATCACCTGAGGCGCGAGTTCTCCTGTCACCCCGTTTCCGGAATCCACCACAACTTTTAAAGGCCGAGCTAAAACGACTTCCTCTGTGATTCTTTTGAAGTAAGTCGTTCTCACATCCTCTTCTCGATAGGAACCTGAACCTTCTGAAAAACGTCCCGATTGAATCACTTCATAAATAGAGTGAATCTCTTCCCCCGACAGCGTATGACCATCAATCAACACTTTCAGCCCATTGTATTTCGGAGGGTTATGACTCCCCGTCAACATCACCCCACTTTTAGTTTCCAGAATATGCGTTGCGAAATACAAAACAGGAGAAGGGATTCTTCCAATATCAATGACTAAAAGTCCTGTGCTCATGAGTCCTTCTCTCAAGGCCTGGCTCAAGATGGGTCCCGAAAGACGGCCATCTCGCCCGATAATTACTGCATGTTCCCCCGCAGCACGCATCTTTGTTCCAATGGCTTTGGCAATAATTCGGACGTTATCCGGAGTTAATTCATGATCCACTTCCCCCCGAATATCGTATTTACGAAAAATGCCTTCTGGAATTGATGCTTTCATTTCATGCTCCTGTTGATCCAAATCCTCCAGCCCCTCGGACGGTCTCTTCAAAGCCTTCCACAATTTCAAAGGCCACTTGTTTGACGGGAACAATTAACATCTGAGCAATACGATCCCCCGGCTGGATGGTGTAGGGAAAATTTCCTCGATTCCACAAAGAGACCATAATTTCTCCTTGGTAATCCGAATCAATGACGCCCGTAGAATTTCCCAAAATTACTCCGTGCTTATGACCCAAGCCGGAGCGAGGCAGAATCATCGCGGCAAGCTCACTGTTTCCTAAATGAATCGCAAATCCAACGGGAATGAGAGCAACCTCCCCTGGAGTTAAGACTTTCATCTTAGAAATACAGGCCCGTAAATCTAAACCCGCAGAACCCAAAGTGGCGTACTCTGGCAATCCATATTCAAAAAGTTCTTCTCGTAAAATCTTCAATCTCACACGCGTGCTCACAAGCCGGCCTACCTGGGTCTGAATTTTAAAGTCGCGAAGCCTACGTCATCCCAGATCTGCTTGGCAACCTCAACATTTTTTAAAATGGACCTTTCAATTTTCTTGCACACGACATTCCCTTTTGGTATAAGTCGCGACCAATTTTTCAACTCAAGTAAAGGGTCATCACACATGTCCATGGTATGCCAAGTCACGGGCAAGGGGCCGAGAAGCGGGAATAAGATTTCGCACTCGAATCGTAAAACTCGCCGCCGCTTTCTGCCGAATGTTCGTAATCATCGCTTCTGGTTATCCAGCCAAAATCGTTTCGTGACCTTAAAGGTCAGCAGCAAAGGGATGCGTATCATCGACAAGTACGGAATTGAAAAAGTTCTCGAAGATATCAAAGCACGCGAAAGCAAGGTTTAAGGATCATTACTCATGGCAAAAAAAGGTAAAGTTGAAAAAATTAAGCTCGTCTCTTCTGCAGATACGGGGTTTTTTTATACGACGCAAAAAAACAAACAGAACTCTCCTGAAAAACTTGAACTCATGAAATACGACCCCGTCGTACGTAAGCATGTCAATTTTAAAGAAGGCAAGATGAAGTAATTCATCCGGATTTGGAAAAAGGAGTCAGTGATGGCTCTTTTTTTTACTTAAAATTTCGTTTCAAGGTAGACGAAAGATTTCATCCTCCCTACCCTTAAGCTCCTTATCTCCCTAGGGGTTTAGCTTGATGACACGGTCCCTTCATTGCGTATTGTTACTTGTTCTTTTTCTGGCTTTAAATGCAGACGTCTTGAGAGCGTTTTTGCTCCCGGCTTACATGTATTACGACTATCAAAGAATTTTAGAATTACTGATTTTTGCTGGGATAACTCTCGCCCTCTTGTGTTCAAGAGGCCTTAAAAATCAATGGATCGAAACCTATCAAACTCTCCCTAAAATAGCTCAAGTCCTTATTCCTCTTTTTTTCAGTCTAGGATTTCTCAGTTGTTTCGCTTCAAAAGCCAACAGCGCTTCTTATCTTTGGGTCGCTCATCTTGCTGTGTTATTTGTTTCAGCGCTCTACCTTACGGCGATAGCGAAAATACATCCTCCGCGCTTTTCAAAATTTGTTCTGGGGTTTTTAATTTTTTCCCTAGGGTATTACATCCTTTCAGAATGGATGAGCTATGGAATCGTTCAGTTCCTCACACATCGATATCCGCATTTTGTCATTGATCAAGATGTTTTAACTGAAATGCTTCGATTCCCCGGTTATGGCAATCCTCGATTCCTCAGCCAAGTCATTTCCTGGACCCTGCCTTTGATCGTTCTTCCACTCCTCTACTGCTGGGAGAAGCGACAATACGGCCTAGCTCTTTTCTTTTTCATTCTTGCCACAGGATGGTGGGAAATGTATTGGTTGAATCAATCTCGCGCCCTTTATCTGGAAGCTTTCGTAACGGCCATTCTTCTAAGTCTTATTTTTCGGCAGTCCGCCAAGCCTTATTTGCTCGCTCAAAGCCTAAGCGCTCTCAGTGGTGCCTTATTGTTTATCCTCTGTTTTGTCATTTCTCAACTCATCCCCGAACGATCTTTAGTCAATTTTGAAGAAATGGATCGAATTAAACTTTGGGAAATTGCCGCCACTCTCATCAAACATCATCCTTGGCTGGGCGTAGGCCCCTTGCACTATGCAAGATATAGCGGGGCTTACGATGTGATGCATCCTCATAACTCTTTTTTACTTTTCACTTCAGAATGGGGAATTCCCGCAGGATTGATTTTTTTAGGGCTGGCCTTCGCTGGACTCTTTGCTTGGACGAAAAAAGTTCGAATCCTCAGCTCCTCTCCAAACAAATTTCTTCTGATGGGCCTGACAGGATCTCTCTTCTCTGGGGCCATGAATGCTCAGGTAAGCGGAACCTTAGTCATGCCCATGAGCCAAATTTTATTTGCTCTGATTGGAGGCTGGGCTCTGGCTGAATATCAAAAGTCTCAGTCCTCTACCATTAGCTTAAAGATTACCCTGCTAAAAACAGTTCTATTAAGAGGCGTACTACTTGGACTTGCAGGCATTGTTGTTTGGGGAGTTTTTCCTGAAGTTGAATATCTCCCTGAAGAGACTCTTCAGGCCTGCATCATTGCAACCGATTCTCTACATCCTACTCGTTGCGTTTTAATGCCTGCTTACTGGGGAGATCATCCCGCGAAGGAGTGAGGTTTACAGAATATAACCCGCAAATAGTCATACTTATTGCTGACAATTCCATAATAAAGCGTCTTTTTTGCGGGTTTAAAGAAGATTTGGTCGGAGTGACAGGATTCGAACCTACGACCCCCGCCTCCCGAAGGCGGTGCTCTACCAAACTGAGCTACACTCCGAAAGGCCGCGAGTCTACTGGCCTTTTTAGGAACTTACAACCGCAGAAAAATGAGCCTTAGCGTGGCTACTCGAGTGGGGAAAATGATTATAAAAATGCAGCCAAAGTGCCGTTAAGGCGAACATGAGAAAAATGATATTTCTCAAGAATGAAACTGTCACAACCACCCGACTGAGATAACGCCAAACCCAATAGGCAGAGCGTCCACAACGCCAGACACTGACCATCAAATAAAACCCGAGGATCGAACCGAAGACACTTAACAATAGAGCACATTCACCCAAAGGCAGAAAAGGAGCAATTTTCAATAAACTGGAGGGATGATAGTTAGCAGATTTTGCAAGCTTTTCAGCCAAAAGAGGCATCCATAAAGAAAGCAGTATCCAAAAAAAGCTCAGCATCACAATCCATCGACCGAGGAGAGATAAAAGCCAAAAAGCAGAACCTAAAGAAGCCCCTCCCCTCCAATAAGAAATCAGGACCGTTTTCAAATGAAGCACAGCGCCGGAACTTGTTTTTGGTTTAAAAGTCAGTCTCCCCAAAGAAGCCGACAAGATTGCTGCCACAGCGATATACAAGACTCCACACAACCACAAATGCCCTAATCCCAGCATATGTTCATGTAAGGCCCTGCCAACGATATGGAAGAGAAGCACATACAGAATTCCTGATACAAAAAAGGCCAAAGCACAGCCCGTAGCAAATCCCCCTAGGTTTGAACTCAAGGCTAATATTCGAAAAAGTAAAACCGTGGACCCTAAGAAAAGCCCTGTCAAAGCCACCAAGGACCAGACCAAAACCTCAGACATCGATAAAAATCCAATGCCCAGTAAGGCCAAAATGGCCAACAATAAACTCAAGCCCAATACCCGAGAGAGGTCTGGAGAATCTTGGAAAACAATTCCATATAATAAAATCCCAACCGTAAAAGCCGCTCCAAATAAAACCGAAGCTTCTGTTCCTCCTTCATGAATTTCCAGGACATTGGGGAAATAAACCCCCACCAAGAAATAGAAAAAGTGTTCTACAAACGCGAGCAGCATCCCAATCACAAGAATGCTCCCCCAGGCCTTAAATTGGGTTAATGGTCGCAGGATGTCCCGAAAACGCATCAATCCGACACAGTTCTTCTCTTCCTGAACAGAAGGCAAAATCACCGCCAAAACGAGAAACAACACTGAAAATAGTAAGGCAAAGCCAATGCCCAATTGATGGAAAGCCGAAACACTCAACAAAGGAGGCTCGGTTGAAGAAGTGCTGAGATAGGTAAAAAGCACATTCAATACAAAAAATGTACTCAACACGGGCAAGAAACGACGCCCTTGATAATAAGTTGCGAATATTTTGAGAAGACAGAGCATCAAGAGAATCTGAGACAAGCCTGAAAATAAAAAGGCTAAATGAAAGGTGTATTGCTTCAGGGGAAGCGCCCATAAGAGGGAACAGATGATATTTATTCCCGCAAAAAGACCCAAACTACGCTTAGCTCCTAGGAAGTCGACCATCAAACCAAAAATCAGAAGCCATAAAACGCCAACCATCCCAATTGAAAGAGAAATTATTCCAAAATTTGAAGACAGAATTTTCATTCCATAGACCATCACCTGTCCGCGAAAATGAGCGAATAGAATCCAAACGCTCATACTTAGGAGAGCCGCGAGAAGAGGGGTTTTATAAAATTTAGGAAAGGCCAAACTGGTCATCGTGAAAGGTTCCTCTGTCAAAAAAAGACGGCGCATTATACGCAGGGTTTTTTTCTTATGCCCCCTGAAACAGAGCGATTTCATTCAAACTTCGAGAACATTGCTCAAATTTTCGCTAGAAACCCCTTCCTACTCTGAAATAAATGGGTATCATGCGCGGCACCATTTTCCAATAAAGAAGATAAAAAGTGGCTTCAGCAGGAGTACCGTACCAGTTATTGCAAAAAGCTAATGAAGCCAATCCAGCCGGATCTCGTTGTGTTCCTTTCTGTGGTTCCTCATCCCGCGAAAGGGTTCCACAAACACTCTTTGCTCATATCCGTCAAGCAATGTTCCCCGCACTGTCTCAAAGCATTATCGATAGCCTCAAAGTTTTTTTGCAACGCTGGTCCTTAATCAACATTCCAGCAGCCAAAGACGCCGATGCGGTTATTGGTGAGCTTGCTTCGCCTGTACACCAAATTGCCAGTGGGGCCGCCATGGGAGCTCAGCCCATTTACAACAATGTGCAAGTCGCGCTCACCGCTTTTCTCTTATTCAATAGCCCCTTAGATCCTTCTGAACGTCTAGGGCCTAAGGATCCCTTTGATCCTGATAAAGCCCGTTTCGATAATACAAAATCAGAAGATGTCTTCACGCAATTTAAAGAGGCCCTAAAACAGACAGTTCGAGCTTCGCCTTTATTTGCTTTTTTTATGGAAGGGCAAGGAGCTGCTCTGGAATTTCCCGTTTCTTCTCTAACAGCGGATTTTTATGATCCCTCAGTAGCGACGGAACAATATACGAAAAATGGAGAGACCGACTTAGTTCAATATTTTATTGACACTCAAATTCAAGAAAGTAAAGACCGCGAGCTTTGGTTTAAACAAGCTGTAGATAGCAGGGGACCGGAAAAAAACCTTCAAAAATATTTTCTCTATAGGGATTTTTGCAGTACTGGACCACAATATTTTCTAAACAGAGATAACATCGAGGGATTAGCGGAAAACGAGCGCTTTGAAAAATTTAATGCCCTTTTAAAACAACCAGGATCCCATAATTTCAAAAAATCTGAATTTTATATGGCTGCCCTGCGTAGCGGACAGCGCCTGGAAAGTTTCTTAGCCGCACATCACTACACTTGCCTGCGCAGCTTAGTTTTCACAGGACTCTTCAGCGCTGTCATCTTTTTCGCCCCCATGTTCTACGATAAGATCGCCCCTCAAGCCGCTCTCGCTCGAGTTCTGGCTTTAGCTCCTCTTGGAACGGCGGTGGCCACGGTTAACGCGACTGGACTCACCATGTTCGGACCAAGAACTAAATATATCAGCATGATAATGACTCTATTAGTCAATTTTCTGCAGATCGGATTCTCGCTTTACGGAAATTATCGAGAAAGTACTAGTGTCATCGCTTGGGGGCAAACTGGCCCTTCTATTGCATTAGCCATAATAAGTTATGCCTATCTCCGCCATAAATTAACAGGAATTCCCTGCCATGAGCCTTTGACCGAAGATGAAAAAAAAGAGCTGGGGCAACAAATTAAATGGAAGTCTTTATCCAATCTCTGCGGGGCTGGGGTTCGAATGCTCATTCCACTTGCGCTAGCCTGGAAAGATGAGCCCGTCCAAGTTTTGGCCTACAACATATTCTACAGTATTGTCTTTGGAGCCATAGGCATCCAGCGCTCCCTTGGAGATGTCAACTATGCCGTTCAAGCCACTAAATTTGGGGATTCCCATGAACATCGACTAAAAGTTGAATGGACTCTCGCTGCTCTAGGTTTTGCTGCCACAGGAGCGGGAGCCCTCATTGCTGGCATTTTTCGGGATACGTTCGTTGATGCTATCAATCGTCCTACCAGCCAGAATGCTATCGAAGCGAATGAACGAGCTAGAAGCTATTGGCTCTTAGCACTATTAGCCCTGATCTTAAAAAGTATCGAACAACTCCATATCAACAGGATCGGGAATTTATTTAAAAAACCTCAATACCTTCCTTTCCTGGCCTGCATTCCCCAACTTCTGGCGATCAGTACCTGTTTGTACGCCTCAGGAGACGCCACTGTGGTTTGTATTATGCTAGCTTGGATGCTCTCTTCGATTAGTACCGTCGGACTCAGTCGTTGTTATCGAGATTTTCAAGACAGAACCGGCCAAATCGCACCTAATGGTATTCCAAGTTATGGAGCGACTGCTTCTCAGCCCATCGTTTCGATTAATGGCGATAACCATCCTGAACTTCCTCCCCGAGGAATGACTGCTTGCTTTTCTTCTTGCTATGAGCGCCTCTGGGGAGAGGCGTTATCATCGGACACTCCTCGCTCGCAAAAACCGATAGACCCCAATATTCTTGATTACTCTTGATTACTAACGCCTCGACAATCGCACACAACCCCGAACAAAAGCACAGGACTCCGCAAATTTACGTTTCTTGTCGCTGTCATAGTATTTCATGAAGCTGGGATCCTCTTTCGCCAGTTCCTCACTGCTATGAATTTCATCGTAGCAATCTTTGTCCGAATGAAAAAAATCAAATTTAATATTTTTAACCAACCACTCGACCGGTGTCCCTTCAATTTTGAGCTTTCCATTTTTGGCTTCTTCAAGGAACGTTTCATTTAGCCTTTTTATTTTCGGCATTTGTAGAGAGTAATAAACCGCTTTGCACAATTCATTGGTATGAAAATGATGAGGAACCATCATGGTAGGAACATAATTTTTCAGGCCATAGTCTTCGAGATATATCCGTTGCAAGGCTTCTATGGGCCCCGCAGCCTCAGCATCGTTTTCGACTGAAAATCCTTTATCCGCTAAATGACTGGGACGAAATCCTGGAACTACTCCCACACCGATTAAAACCAACTGTTTTAAGGTATCCATCAAGTAGGTACTGGGCTTTAAACCTTTCTCTGAAAGGGATTCTGAAAACTGCTGCCAAATCCAATCAAAGGCCCAAATGTTTCGGTTATAAGAAGAAAGTGCCCAGGCTTTTTCCAATAAATGATGATGAAACCGCAACCATCCATTGTTTTTTTCATCTCGCTCTAACCATTTTCCCGAAAAAAATAAAACTTCATGGCGCCAATCCTGATGAAAGTTTCGATGCTTGGCCAATTGAGAAAAAATGGGAGCATGATCTTGTAGACATCGAGGCATAGGCAGACGAAGCCCATAAAATTTTCGAAGACGTTCATAAGAACCGGCTTCCGCGACTTTCGGCAGCATAAATAGAGAGCGAGCTCCCGCTGAAACTTGTAAAACCCCTCGAGTTGAAAAAGTTCGATCTGACTTTAAAGATTCCCACAAACCCAATAAAACTCCGGGTTTAAAAAATGCGACTGAAACGACTCTTTCCGCATTTTCGATAAAAACTTCCTGGCCATATTTCATGAGCAAACCCAAGGGCACATGACTATAGGAAAGATCTTCCTTGAGTTCTGAGGGGAATCGCCCCGATTGCAAAGGCACAACTTGCCCAGATTCCGTAGGGCAATAAAACTGCCCATGCTCAACGATGGGATCCCCATACCGATAACTGATTTGATAAAGCTTATAACTTTGAGGAGGTCCCCATTCTTCAATAATGTCGAAGAGTTTTTTATCTATTTTTTCAACACGTGAACGAACTTCTTTCCAAGTAAATACTTGAATAGATGGAACTGATGATTTCATTCTCCCCCCATGCCCCGTTTGTTTGGAAAATTTACCCTATAAAATTTATTAGGTATTTTTGATGAGGGGACTTTAGACGAGATAAAGAGGCCTGTCGACAGAATTTATACCGAGACTGGATTTTTTTAGACTGAAAGGAGGACTCATCATTCCGTGCGCTCTCGTCATCCCGTGCGCTCTCGTCATCCCGTTGAAAAACGGGATCCAGTTTTTGAATGATGAAGCAGCCCTAGATCCCTGCCTTCGCAGGGACGACGAGTGTGTGCAAGGACGACGAGTGTGTGC
>Ga0206795_1113_pt1 | contig 16540 bp, 16 predicted proteins | sample Alteio_BWOrgCont_71_FD_152872 | JGI IMG/M metagenome (GOLD analysis project Ga0206795, IMG submission 152872) | Enriched cells from forest soil in Barre Woods Harvard Forest LTER site, Petersham, Massachusetts, United States -... | ecosystem: Environmental > Terrestrial > Soil > Temperate forest >... | reverse complement strand
TTCGATTAGGAGACAAGAAATTGCCGATGAAGCGCACTCTCCGGGCCCATAACACTCCGAGTATGGCACAACCGAGCGTCCGCGGCGCCTGCGGCTTCGTTCCGGTCGGCGATGCGGAAGTAATGTTGAGGATGGGGACGTAACTTCCGACTCTCCGTTTGTCATCAGAATGGTGGAAAAGGTGTGGCGGAACATATGCCAGCCGATATGCTTCCGAATTCCCGCGCGCTGCGGCAGGCCGAAGGACGCGGGAAAGCAGGATATCTGGCCAATAAGGGCTCTTGCCGAGGGTGTGCGGGCTCGCGACACCCAATCACTAGGCTGCCCGTAAGCGTGCCGAGCTGGGGGAGAGGACGAGGGAACGATGTTCCACGCTTCCTCGAAGAGGGCTTCTTGGGTGCGCCACCAAAATCTGAGCAGTTTTCAAGTTGCCCGTGATCCGGCAGCAAGAAAACGCCGTATTGACATACCATTTCGGAAGAACTTATTGTTTTTTCCCTGTCATTGCTGCTCCGCTCAGGTGAAGAATCAACGTCGAAACGTGATCGGTCGCAGTCGGTATGAATTCGATCTGTGCGTCCATGGCACGCGTAAAGAACTGTGGGTGACCGTTGATCTCTCCTTCGTAAGAGAATTGCAACGGCGGCTGTCCCGTTGCCAGCACGACCAAGCCCTCGTCCGATGCTGTTATGTTGAGCGATAACTGCGCCGAGACTTGGTAGTCTCCGACAAACTTTGAGAGTTCACCTTTCGCGATCGGCACCGCAACTCTCTGCTTAGCAAGTGTGACCGTTTTTCCCAGTGTCACGTCGAGTAGTTTGGCAGCCATTTTATCCGGCGCATCGCCGCTTACATTGGACAGGGCAATGACAGCGATATTGCGGGCCGGAACGTAAATCATGTAGCTGTTGAAACCTTCAATGCTGCCGCCGTGTTCAACCACTTCCATGTCGTCTTTGCGACTCACAAAGACGCCGCAGCCATAGTTCCCTTTAGTGGCCGTCGTCATCTGCTTCAGTGATGAGGCAGACAGAACCTTTCCGCCAAATAGGCCCCGTTCCCACCGCAGCAGATCCCCAGTTGTCGAGTACATGGAGCCGGTAGACCACCCCACAGACATTGATTGGGAACGCACGGGAACAATGCCTTTCGAGCCGGGCTGGTAACCTTCAGCTCTTTCAGGCAAGATCAGGTCGTCGTCGTCGAGCCCTGAATCTTTCATCCCGAGGGGTACAAGAATGCGCTCTTGTAAGAGATCCACATAGCGTTGGCCGGTCACTTTTTCCAGGATGATACCGAGCAACGCATAGTTGGAATTGCTGTACTCCCACTGTGTTCCAGGCAAGAAGTTCAGAGGCTTGTCTTTGAAAAGCTCCATTTCCTCGGCGGGTGTGTGAAAAACCATCCGCCATTCAAAGAATCGTTTGTCGAAGATGAAGTTTGGGACGCCCGAGGTGTGATGTAGCAGATCGGCAACTGTTATCTTGTCCCATGTCGCCGGCGAGTCAGGCAGATATTTGCGGATAGGATCGTCCACGGAAAGCTTGCCATCTTCTTGCTCCAGGAGAACGAGCACCGCGGTGAATTGCTTTGTCATCGAGCCGATCCTGAACTTTACGTCCGGAGAATCGGGAATATTCCACTCCATGACTGCTTTTCCGTAACCCTGGTCGAGAAGTATGTCGGAGCCCTTTGCCACTCGGACCGCACCCATGAATGCATCATCCTTGGCGAACGAACGTGCTACCTCATCCAAACGCTGCTTGGTCGAGTTCGGCTCGACAGAATCGGCTTGGGACGGCGTAGAAACTCGCAGGCTACATGGAGTCTCCTTGTGAATTGTGGATGCGGTTATGCCGCTGGTTTGAGCCAATGTTGTTGCATAGCACACAACGCAAATCGCTGCTAATAAGTAAGTATCTTGGCGCTTGAGACAAGCGCGGCTCTTCGAGCTATTCATTCAGCCTCCTTTCGTTGCAAGGGAGGTACCGCGTTCCCGGGTGTAATGAGGAGAGCCTGAGAGGAAAGACCTACACCCATTCCGCAAGTCTGACTCCCTCTCTTACCGAGTCGTCATATCTTGAAACCGGTGGGTGCACAGGAAAACGCGATGAATCGCGGTGGGCGGCCGCACTGCGGGCAGATTGTTTGCCCCTGAGATAACGCTAGGCCGCCTCCACTGCAATACATGGGCACCTCCATGCGGTGATCAAGTAGCCACGGCAATCGGTCTAGGTTGTGGCTGTGCTTTGTAAGCGTTGCTGAAGCGGACGCGAATGAGCCAATAGATCATCACGGGGAACGGCAGGAGGGCAAGTCCGGTCAGGAAGATGGAGCCGCGCAGGAAAGCAGGAAAGACCTGCTGCTGGCCGAGGAAGAAGGAGCCTGTAGCGATGAAGAGTCCAAAGCACATGCGCCAGAGGTGACGCGAGATTCGCGGTCTGCCGGTGATGCCACCGCGAGCGAGCATGTGGATGTCTCCGGCGGCGGCGAGCAGGAGGACGGCTGCCATGAAGAAGCACATGGCAGCAGGGGCGTTCTTGTCGGGATGGTGGAGGGTCCAGACGCCGAGCGTGATGATGGCGGCCGCTCCGCCGGCGCCGATGAGAAGTGCGGCGAGGTCAAGCCGGCCTATGCCCCGACGGCGGCCGGCGAGCCACGCCGTGGTGATCATGTAGAAGGTGATGATGCTGCCGATAATGTTGCCGTGCTGCGACTTCATGATTGCGAGACAGAAGGCACTGGAGGCCAGGGTAAGCATCGCGGCGGTGAAGATATTTCCAGAGGCGCGATGTAGGCGGCTGCCCTTGCGGACGGCAATAGCGAATGTGCCGGACAGCAAGCCGACGGTGCCAGCGAGAATGTGGAGAATCAAGAGCGGGAGCCGCATGCTTCCACATCCTTTCGGCATTGACCGCTTCAATAAAGAAGGATCGCTGCAGCACACGTGCTCAGGCAATCATTACATCTGCGTTTAGAGAAAGCTGTCTCTTTTGATACACCTCTGCAATTGCGCCGTTTAACACTGCGGAATATGTGTCTCAGATCGCTGGCAAACGTGAAATAGCCCGAGCGCAGTCGTTTTACTTCTGGCGGAAATGCGCCTCCGCTATCACTAAGAGGCCAATGCGCTTATTGACAGATTGTGGTCGCGTTGTTTGGATGATAAGTCAGTGAGGAGCACGAGGTGTTGCCTAAGCTGAACTCAGCGGCGACGCTGATTCAGAGAACAACCTCGGAGGCTCCTCAGAGTCTTCTCGTGGGCCTTCGGCCCCCTAAATAGATTCAGAAACTTGCTTTTCAGAGGGAAGATTCGTTCTTCTTCGAGCAGACCCCGGCGGCAAGCTATGGTCGAGATAGTCTTGGTGCCATTGTGCCCGCCTCAGAGTATGACTTCGGCAGCTGCGAGAGATCGATTGATGGCGTGCCGGGCTTGCAAAAGCCCCGGCTCGACCTCGTTGGTGAGAGTGTATGTTTTGGGCATGCCGAGCCGAGCCGGGGTCCAATTGAATGGAGGGCAATGAGCCATGGCGAACCGGAAGCGGACTACTTTCGAACGTATTAACCTGGAGCGAATGAACCGGAGACAGCGGCGTGAGTTGGGGCAGCGGTTGGAAAAGAGCGATCCTGGTCTGGAGATTGTGCATCCGCACGCGGCGGGGATCGACGTGGGCAACCAGAGTCACTTTGTCGCTGTGCCCGGCGATCGGGATGCCCAGCCGGTACGGGAGTTCGGCTGCTGGACCGGTGATCTGGTGAAGTTGTCCCAGTGGCTGAAAGCAGGCGGGATTCAGACGGTACTCGTGCAGGCAACGGGGGTGTACTGGATTGCCCTGAAGGACATTGTGGAACAACACGGAATCGAAGTGGTGGTGGCCAACGCGCAGCACACCAAAAATCTGCCTGGGCGCAAGAGCGACGTTCAGGAATGCCAGTGGCTGATGAAGCTGCATACCTACGGACTGGTGCGGGGCTCCTTTCAGCTGGCGAAGGACATGCAGGGAGTGCGGGCGGTGTGGCGGCTGCGAGGTCGGCACGTGGAGGAAGCAGCGCGAGCGGTGCAGCATATGCAGAAGGCGCTGACGCAGATGAACGTGCAGTTAGCTAACGTACTCAGCGACATCAGTGGCAAGAGCGGGCAGGCAATCATCGGAGCGATCCTGATGGGAGAGCGTGATCCCGACAAGCTTGCAGAACTGTGCGACCGGCGGGTGCTCGCTTCGCCGGCGGAGGTGGCTGAGAGCCTGCGGGGAAACTGGCGGGATGAGATGCTGTTTGAGTTGGGTCAGGCGAAAGAAAGCTATCAGTTTGCGCTGCAGCAGATCCAGTCCTGCGACCGGAAGCTGGAGAGCTATCTGAACGTGCTGCCCGCACGGCAGGTGGAGATCACGCTGCCATCGCCGGCCACGGCGGTCAGGGCGCGGAAAGCTCCTCGTCAGCGAGGGCATACCCCGGACATTCCCGGGCTGCGCGATCAACTGGTACGCATCTGCGGCGTGGATCTAACCACCATCGACGGCATCAGCGTCATCACGGCGCAGACCATCCTGGCGGAGATCGGCACGGACATGAGCCGTTTTCCGAGCGAACAAGACTTCGTCAGCTGGCTGGGACTGACGCCCAGCCGCGATCTTAGCGGCGGCAAGGTCGTCCGGGTGGTGCGCCGCAAGGTGCCAAGCCGCGCCGCGCTGGCGCTCCGCATGGTCGCAACTGCACTGCGGTGCAGTAACAGCTATCTGGGGCGCCCGCTACCGGCACCTGCAGAAGCAGCTACCCAGCAAAGCTTCCGCTGTCAAAGCCATGGCTCGTTACCTGGGCGTACTCGTGTATCGCTTGCTGACGAAAGGACAGGCGTGGGCGGATCAGGGAGCGGCGAGGTTCGAGCAAAAACGCAAAGCGCTGAACCTGGCCTCACTGCAGGCCCGGGCTCTCGCCAGCGGATACCGGCTGGTCCCTGTAACCGCCGCGTAAATCGCCATCATCCCCTCTTCTTCTCAGCTGGCCTGCACGCTGGCAGGTCCATGGCGAAACTGTGTCCGCAGCACGCGATGCTACACGCTGCGAACCCAGAAAGCCTCCTATATATAGAGACCTTCGTTCAACCATCGCTCCGACGTCGTGCTATTGCGGAGGAAGTTTCTGGTGAGACTATGTATTACATCGGACTGGATGTTCACAAGAGGACGATCAGTTATTGCGTAAAGGACGCAGCTGGTCATGTGGACAGTGAAGGCAAGATCGGTTCCATGCGGCGTGAGCTGGATGCGTGGATCAGAACGGTGCCTCAGCCCCGGATGATCGCCAGGGAGGCGACGATCTTCACCGGCTGGATCTACGATCACCTGCTTCCGTATGCCGAGAAGGTGAAGGTGGCGCACCCGCTGATGCTGCGAGCCATCGCCGCGGCCAAGAAGAAGAACGATAAGATCGATGCAGGCAAGATCGCCGACTGCTTGCGTTGCGACTTCCTGCCGGAGTGTCACATGGTTTCGACGGAGATTCGAGACCGGCGCCGCACTTTGCGGTATCGGCATCTGCTGGTACGACAGATGGTGCAGATGAAGAACAGGGTCTCGGGTCTGCTGATGGAGACCGGCGTAGAGCATAACAAACAGCGGCTGCACAAGGTGGGATATTTTCACGAGCTTCTGGCCACTAATCCGGAGGTTCATCCCTGTATCCGGCCGTTGCTGAAGATCAGTCGGGAGACGATCGAGCGTTGTCAAAAAACAGACTATGCCCTGGTGAGTTCTCTTCAACGAGATCCTCTGCTGGCCGAAAGGATCAAGAGGCTCAGAAAGATTCCTGGAGTTGGTCCGATCACCGCACTTACATGGGCCTTGGAGATCGGAGATGTGTCGCGTTTCCGGACCATTAAGCAGGCCATCAGCTACTGTGGGCTTTGTGGAGAAGAAAAGAGGTCAGCCGACAAGGTGATGCGAACGCCTCTTTCCAAACAACGCAACAAGCACATTCAGCATGTGCTCGTGGAAGCCGTCAAGCTGGCGCCAAGACAGTGCCACGAGCTGGCGGTAGTTCATGAGAGAGAAATGCAGAAAGGAAACCGCAACCGGGCCACGCTTGCCGTAGCCCGCAAGATGGTAGCGTACTTGCTCGCCGTGGATCGGCAGCAACGAGATTTCGTGTCTGCAGAGGATCGCAGGCGCACCGCAGCAGCGTAAAAAGCTGCCTGGGGAATGAAAAACATCAGGATGGTTCGATACGCAGGCTGCCAGGTCCCGCTATTTGCCGACTGGGCGAAGGAGATCACACTCCCGAGGCTCCCTCGAATTGTTTCGGGACTGGCAGAGAACACAAACTCAATCTTCTGCGAGAGCTCTTCGGAGCTTGAGGCAGCTAATGGATGTCCGGCTCGGCGAGAGCAGGAACCATCAGCCGAGAGGCTCAATTGCGTGCGGTCAATCCTGAGGCATTGCAACGCGCGCTCTGCCGAGCACGCCCAAGACACCTGTGCTTTTCTCTTGACAAAGACTTACATAGACGTCGGCAATTCGGAACTTTGACCTGTTACTTGCGGTATTGCCAGTGATCCAGGACAATGCACAAATTGCAACACGCCACTTCTGAGGACTCTGTTTTGCAGTCTCGGAGCGCTGCCCATTTTAGGGGCAACTCAACCGGGACCAAGGCGGCGCGATGGCGGACGGAGCGCCCAGGACGCAACCGCAACACCTGTCATTACGATCGGGTATGCCAGCGTACCCGGATCGATGAACCCCGAGGCCAATAGCGATGCAACAGCGCCCGTCAAGTCGAAGATCACACCGGCGTAGGCCCACTCCTTGAGTCGGGGAAAACCCGGAATGACCAACGCGACAGCGCCGAGCAGTTTCCAGGTTCCCAGGATAACCAGGAAATATGGAGGATAGCCCAAGCGCTCGATGAGGCCTCGAGCCTGGGGCACTCGCAGGATATCCCATACGCCTCCCAAAACCAGTTCGAAGACGACCAGAGCGGTGGTTACCCAGTAAGCAATGATGTGACGGCGCGAACTGAAGGCGAAACGGGCAAGGGAGGTCATTGCATCGAGTTGCAAGTCACGGACCGACTCGGCCTCGTTTCCTGAATCTTATATTGACCAAGCGTGAAAATGGTAGACGATCACGACGGTCGAAGAGCATTGGTCTAGCTGACACGCGACAGTTCAAGGTGTTACCAGAACGCCTCAACCGCAATCGCGTGTGCAGCCGTCCTGAACAGTTGGTCGGCGATACGGAAGTTTCGCGGACTTTCCCGTTGTCTTCCGGATAGCCGTTATCCGACCACCACCCTGGAAAAGGACAGTCCGAAGCTGCACATTACAGGTTCGAGAAAATGTCTACGGGATGCAGACAGGATCAACCACCGCGTATGGGTCACAGAGATACCACCTTCTCTGCGACACAACTTAGCTCAGCTCACCTCTACGCTGTCACTCAGCAACACGCGAACGCGTCCGCCGTACAGCGGCTTCGTTCAAGTCGCCTTTGCGTCCAGTTGGTTTCGCGGAACGGGCCCGGACTCTATTTGCAGCGAAGCCGGTTTTCGTTCACTTGAACTGCAATAAATCAGTAAACACAGCCGACTTATGAATACCGATCCGTTGTCGATGAGTGTCTCTGCTCCAGAGATTTGGCACCAATCGGGAACCCCGCCTAACTTAGCTAGATGGCGTTTGCGAGGACGGGTTCCGTGCTTGTTTGGTCAGTTCAGGGGAATATCGAGGACTCCCGAATTCTGAGAATCCGTTGAGGAGTTTGTGCACAGATGTGCCATCGCTAGCGACCTCCCACAGTGACGAACGAAGCGTCCTTGTGTCCATCACCGTCATGCGTAACCGCTTTCCATCAGGCGACCATCGAATGGACGACGCGGTTCCGGACAATTGAGCGGCATTGAAGAGGTCACTGAGCCCAACCGTCGGGCCGACCCTACTGACTGGCCTATAAGGCTTCGAATTTCCTCCTCAGGAAGATTTCCTGAAATAGGCTAAGGCAAAAAAAGCGATAGCAATCACCAAGAGCAGCCAAAAGGCGATCGAACTGACGGGATATCCACGATGTGTCGTTGAACTGATTCGGATGGCCAAGTCATAGGGACTGTGCCATATAGTTCTGGCGAGGACCGCCAGCAAAAGAGCTATTATTGCAATCCACTTCATATTTCCTTTCAGGGGTTCCAAGCCCAAACCGGCGGAATTGATCTAGTTCCGAAACTGCCGAATCTTTGCGTACAACGACGCGTCACATGGACGGCCGTTTGTGTGACAGCTCAACAATGAGCCTAAAGAAGACGAAAACCTGTCACATTGGCCGTTACTTCATCAAAATTCCACAAACGGTGGCATGGGTGACAGTCAACATCGCAGTCTGGATAAATTCCGCCGATTTGGGCGTTGACCCCCTTTCATGTGCAAGGATATGGGGCAGGGGGGCCGTTGAGGTACTGCACAATACTAACCGGAAAACAACTGTACCCGCTCTGACCACCCGTTGTAAGCTTCAACTGAAATTCTTCAGCCCAATTTGTAGGTTGAGACCCCAAGTAATTCGCCGCGCCACATGAGGCTCTCGAGGTTCCCGGGCAGGATTGAGTGAAAGTAACAGTATCATTGGCATTTACTGTTGATAACTTGTACGTCGTGACAGCTATGGCGAGAAAACTTTTCCATGATACGGTCCCGAGCGCACAGCCACCCTTCCCATACGGATTGTCATAGTAGAACGTATAGGTATAGGTCCAGGGGTAATCGACTCCGGGTGTTGCGTTGGAAACAGATTGAGTAACCATCGCAGTGGTCGGATAAACGGTGGAGGCCGACGCGTACTGACCATTCAAGGTGCTAGAGAGAGTCGCCTGCCGATCGCAGCCAGAAATCCCGGGATCGCCGATAATCTCCGTGTAGGGGGTGCAATCACTTTGTGCAGGGTCATCAACGTCACACCACTCGTAAGTGTAGTACGACTGTGCATGCGCAAAAACGGACGAAATACAGGCAATTGCAAGGGCCATGCGGACAATGGGTCTGATCATCTATACACCTCTCCTTTCACCTCCGTGCGTCGTAAATGCCGTCGGGGCTCACTCATGAACCACCATCCGGGCTTTGGCTGCTTGGACATACTGGGCCAGTTGCGCCGCGCCAACTGGCGAAAGTTGCTTCATGACGCGGCCGAGAGTCTCTTGAACGATAGTCTCGCGTTCGGACCTCGCGTTTGGTACATCGATGGAAGAACTGGTCTGGCGAAACTTTCTCTGCCAGTCATCGTACGCAGTTCCGAAGTCGTTAATGATGTTCTTCGCTGCTACCGCGTCATCATCTGAGAAACCAATGTGTTTAAGGAGTGACGACTGCTTCTTGAGATCGGTTGCGTTAGGCGATGTCGGTGCTCGCAAGCTTAGAAATACCAGGCGGAAGGCTGTGCTATCCGGAATAAGTTCCGGCGATTTAGCCCCATCAATAGTTCCCGGTGGCAGATCTGGTCTCTGGGCATACAACGGTATCCCAATTAGCATCATCGCCAATATCCAGGTTGTGCCGAACATACTCCAGCGTGGTTGAGACATGGTTGTTCCCTCTCCTTTACTGAAATAAAGACGAAGTTTCCACCAAATCTTAAGGCATCAAGGTGGTTCAATTAGGAGGCATTATGAAGCATCAACTCGGCGGGCGCATCCACCTATAGGTGGACTTAGGGGTGGGCCCAACATTGCTGTCACCGTGGGCAATTTGTCTACCCGCCTGCCGTATCGTCCGCACGTAAAAGTCTCATTCCATCGGCGGAACAAGCTCTATCCACCGGCCATCGTCGAACTCGACCAAAGATCTGCTGATTCGTAATAAGGTTCCGGTGCTCACTTTTCAGGAAGGTTGTCTAAATCTCGTCTCTCCCGAATGTTTTAAGACTCGTCGAAATCAATGGTGCCGAAAGATCCAGGATGTCCGTCTGCTTCTTTCCCTGCCAGAGGTTGGAACGATTGTGCTGCCTTTTGCTTCTGTGTTCGCTTCCGAACACTTCACATAGGCCTTTCGACTTCCCGCGACCGCCTCGAACTCCTCGAACGTGATTTCCCCGGCAGTGTAGCGATGTGCCAGATCCAGCAACTGAAACTGGGCTTCTGAGTCCATCCCCTCACAGAATTTATCTAGCCGCGCCAGTCGTTCGCTCACGATGCGGAGCTCTTCCGGTGACAGCGGCGGCTTGGGCGGCGGCACATCATTCCCCCGACTATCCTTCCATTTCTTAGCCATCTAGTGCTCCAAAAGTTGATCTGATTCCATAGACAACTTGCCTACTAGCATTACCGAGATTTGGAGGAGCCAGGTTTTGTCCTGCTGAGGTGGTAGGAGTTCCCTTCGAGATCGGCCCAGTTCACCTCGAAACAGCTTATCCCTCCAGCCTCATTCTGAGCCTGGCAAAAGAGCAAAGCGCAGCGAAGCACGATGACCGAGCTACTGAAGGAATCCGACTACTCGCAGCCGCAGCCATCCACAGAACGCGAGGGGATAGATGCGCCGCCAGCCGGAGAGGAGTTGCTATGAGCCCTGGTCAACGAGATCAGAAACGTCTGGCCAGCAGCACCTATTTGTAGACCTTCAGAAAACGTTCTGGGACGTGTCAAAAAACGAGACCTCATCGCAGCTTACACAATAGTAGATGCACGGCACCATCCGACCATCGAGTTTGGGGCCGACTCAACATTTTGACGCACCCTGCATCGAAAATTGGCGGATCATTTGCGGCCAATAAGTGATTGATAGAAGACATGAGGAACCAGGGAGCGTTTTGGCCCGCGGGAACGATACGGGAACAACCTGGGGAGGAAACCATCCCAAATGATCCCAAATAATCCTAAATGCCTGCCGCTCTAACGTCTTTGCTATCAATCGCGTCCGCTGATTCTAAGCCACTTAGGTCCATTGGTAGGGGGCCCTGAAAAGGCTAAGACGCTTCGATCGGCGTTCTGAAAGCGGTGGGTCAACGATTGAATACGCTTTCATATGTTGGACTCCGCCTCAGTCATCTTTTTCGTGCTTCACTGCTTTGTACTTCTTTGTACTTCGCTCCAATTGCCTCGTAGTCGAACTCACGGTAGCCGCTCATGCCAGACGTTCAACGTATCTACGACGATCGAGTTGTTGTCGGATTTGCACGCCTCAATGAATGATTTGGTGAGGGTGATCGAGTCGGAAGATTCGCCTCTTGGTGAAGACTGAATTTCGAGAAGTTTCACTTGATTCCTCCGGGTGTGGAGACTCCTTGCGGAGCACGAGCTACTTCGAGACTGCGCGTGCTGCACTCTCAATTACGTCTGCGACCTGCTTGGGATGCGAGACGTAGACCGAGTGGCTCGCGCCTGCAACTTCGACTGTGTGGCTTCCAGCCCGCTTGGCATACCATCGCTCCAAGTCCGGGTTGATGGTTCGATCACTTCCCGCTACTAGCATCCAACTCGGTTTAGTTCTCCAGGCGGCCGTGGTGATCGTCGCTGAGAAATTGTCCGCAAAGTTGAACACCTGCGACCGCGCCATGAATGCCGCCTGGTCGACGGGAAGGTCAGCTGCGAACAATTCATGAAATTGCGCCGGGTCGATATATGTGAATCCGTCGGGCGTTTTCTTTATGGCGCCTGATTTGGCGAGGTCGCTCGGAAAGCGCTTGCCGTCGTCTGACTCTTTCTCGCCGGCATCTGGCATGTGCGCTGCAACGTATACCAATCCGGCAACCGATGGCTCCATGCCTGCTTCGGTAATTATGGCTCCCCCATAGCTGTGCGCGACAAGAAGGCTCGGTCCGTCTTGGAGTGCGAGGATGCGCTTCGTGGCACTTACATCGTCTTGGAAGGACGTCTCCGGCTCTTGGACGATGGTGACGTTGTAGCCATCTTTGACAAGAATGTCGTAAACGCCCTTCCAACCGGACCCATCCGCCCAGGCTCCGTGCACCAGAACGATGTTCTTTATCGACGTGTCTGATGTTTGGGCGACAGAGTTGTTTGCCATTCCAAGGGCGCATAGGCATATGAGTACTGCCTTTACGTAGTTCGCGATCATAAAATCTCCTTACTTCAGCTGTGTATTAGCAACGGGCAGGATCGTGGTGATATGCCATCCCTCACGATTGTGTACTAGCGTCTGACTAATCAGATATTCGGCGTTTTGAGGCGGCTGACCTGGAAGGCCACGTGAGAACACCACAGGGACCAGCAGTTGCACGACCTCGTCTGCAATCGGAGTGACGCTAAATCTAGTCATGTCTGGTTCGAGATGCCACGTTCCTTTGTAGTAGGAACGAAAGATAGCTGTTGCTTGCTGCGATCCTCTGACCGGATTACCCCGCGAAACCCAAAGGAAGTCGGGGGAATCCCAGATCATCGATCCGACGGTGTCTCCATCATGGGCATTTTGCGCGGCGACGAAACGCACGAACACGGCACGGATTTCATCCTGCACGGGATATGTTGGCTTCGCCGTCTGAGCGTTGGCAATCTGTGTGACTAGCAAGCAAAGTACGATTAGTTTCATATCGAATCTCCAACTCCTCTTTAAATAGGCATTTCCTGAAGCCCAAAGAGCGCAACGTTATTTCGCGGCTGCAGTCAGAATCTGTTCGACCTTTGCGTCAAGTTCCCGCGCTACTTTGAGAGCGTCGTTGTTCCCATAGGGAGCAAGATAGGAGGCCATCCTGTCATACGAGATCCGCACGCTATCTGGGCGCTCCTCAATGAGGATGGTTACCGGTGCATTTGAGGCAGCATCAACAACATGCTTCACCATTTCCTTCATGATCAACGGATTGCCCGCAACGATGCGGAGAATTCTTGGCTTGGCGGTCCCATTCTCTTTCTGGAGAATCGAACCGTGGTCGAACCGCGTAAACTCCATAATCCCGTTCGGTTGAGTTACCCGATTCACTACTTCCTCCATTTCGGCTTCGTTTTGCGCCGCTGAAAGGCTCTTGCGGAATGCAGTCATATCAGGATGACCGATCTGTGCGTCGATTCTGGCAACCACCGTGTCAAACGGCTCGGTGGTAACGAGATTGACTCGTTGGACGTGAACTTCTTGAATGCTCATGTGTGTTGACTCTCCTTCTGTTGTTGCTGCCGTTTGGCCCGACATCCCGACGCAAGTGGCTAAGCCAAGAGCAATGCCGGAAACTTTCCGAAATACTCGTGAAATACCCATGTTCCTCTCCCGATTCAATTGAGTAACGAGTTCAAGGAGTTCTCAGCAGCCAGCGTGAAATCGGAGCTGTGCCTGCAACTACTCCTCAGCCGCAAGACTCAGAGCGTCAGATAGACGATTTGGGCCCACTGCTCGCCGTTGATGATGCCATTGCCCCATGTGGGGTCGAGATCAGCGAAGGGCTTTTCCGCGACGGCCTCTTGGGCGGATTTTCCCGCTGACTTCAATTTCTCGACGCGATCGAGCGATGTGACCAACATGTCCCGAAATCTCGTGAGGTCCGCTTTGTTGCCGAGCGGGCCGTGCCCCGCAACAAGCTTCGTGTCGTTGTCGGCCAGCGAGAGAATTTCGTCGCAGGCGGCAATATTGCCGGTGATTCTTCCGCCCGTACCGGGGTCGATGTAGGGATACATGCCGTTGAAAAACAAGTCCCCCATCGAAATCAAGTTGGCGTTTTGAAAATGAACGTAGATATCCGAATCCGTGTGCGCGGGGGCAACGTGTTGGAGCGCGAGGGTTTCGCGATTGGCTCGCAACTGGTAACTGGTGGCGAAGGTTTGCTGTGGCAAGGCCTCTGCAGGCGAGGGGTCGAAATGCAAGCTAGCGAGCGCGCCGTCTGCTCCCCTATACAAGACCGGCAGATCGTGCGGCTCGGACATGCGCTTCGTAGTGTTTTCGTGCGCAAGGACCGTCGCTCCTGTGGCGTGAAGATTTGCATTGTTGTCGGTATGGTCGAAGTGCCAGTGGGTGTCAATGACGTATTTCACCGGTGCGCTGCCAAGGCCATCGAGAGCTTCTTTGAGCCTGGGCCAGGCGGGTGCAACGAAAGTGTCCACAACGAATTTGCCGTCTGGGCCGTTGAGTACTACCACGCTTCCCCCCGGGGCCGGACAGCAGGGTGACATTGTCAGCAAGCTTTTGCGTTTCGAGGGGAGCGGCATTGAACTTGGCGCGCATACTCGCGAGCAGGTCGGCCGGCGAAGGTGCACGTTTTTCGTCGCTCATCGCGGAGGCGCGGAGCAACGTCGCGGGAAACAACTGCCCAACAAAGACGCTGCCTGCAAGCGTGGCAGAACCACGCAGCATTTCACGACGTGAGCTTTGCTTCTCTAAGAAATTGAATGTCATCTTCGTTTGTCCTCTCTTGGTTGCGGTATCGGGCGATTCCTCTGGCACACTCCGTTAGAGCCTTGGAGATGTAATAAGTGACATTGTTTGTTTTGTTGTCTGTGATGAATTTCACAAATAAAATAAGGAAATGGAACTTCGTCAACTTCGGTCGTTTCTCTCGGTAGCAGAGACTCTGCACTTCGGTCGTAGCGCGGAGTTGGTTCATCTTAGCCAACCAGCTTTGAGCCTCCAGATACGAGCTCTTGAGGAGGAGGTCGGCGTACGGCTCTTCGAACGGAACCGACGCAAGACAACGCTCACCGCGGCTGGTGCGGCTTTTCGTGATGATGCCGCTGCAGCGCTATCGCAATTGGAACAAGCGATTCGGAGGGCGAGGTTGGCTGCCAATGGGAAACTGGGACTGTTGCGGATCGGCTTCATCTCAACTGCGGGAAATGAGCTTGTGGCCGATATCGTTCGTCAGTTTAGAGAGTTATATCCCGAAGTAGAGGTCTCTTTGCGCAATATTCTCACGGCGGAGCAGGTACAGATGCTGGAGACCGGATCGCTCGACATTGGATTTCTTCGTCTGCCGATTGGAGGGCACTCGGCCTTCGATGTTGTCACAGTGCATCGCGAACCCTTCGTGCTCGTCGTACCCTCGTCCCATAAACTGGCAAAAAGAAAGAGGGTGCGCCTGTGCGAAGTGGCGGGCGAGAACTTCGTGATGTATGAGCGCACCTGGGCCCCTGGATTCCACGATTTGATGTTTGGGATCCTTCGCGATGCCGGGATTGTTCCCAATGTCACTCAGACCGCAGGGGAGGTCCCAACGCTGATCTCACTCGTCCATTCGCGCGTCGGCATCACCATTGCGCCGTTATCGGTGGTCAAACACAGTGTCGCTTCGGTAGTCGCCTGTAACATCGCAGACCGGATACCGATGTCTGAAATTGGTATGGCTGTCAGTAAACGATTTCGAACGGCAGTCGTAGACAACTTCAGATCTTTCGCTCTAAAAAAACTAGGTCATTCAAGAAACCTTTGACGCGTTATCGGCGCTGTGGCGCGTGTTAAGACGCCCGCTCCGGCTGTCAAACCGCCAATTCTCTCATTGTCGGCCATTCGGAGGTTACAGCCGTTTGCTTGGCTCATGCCAAATCGCCGGGTCTCTCATTGAGGAACCGATTAGTCCCGAGGGCTCTGGTGCAAATAATTTCGGTGGGGCAGAATCAGGTCTTGGAGAGGGATTGATCTATGCAGCGAGGACAGCGTTCCAGATAGCGGGCGCAGCTTGGTCTTTGAGGCGTAAGGATCCGAGGGCGAATTGGCCTTTGTGAATACGACGTAGTAGTTCGATTCCGGCAATGGTGATTGCAGCATAATCGAAACGCTTGAATCCGAGCATAGGTCCGCTTCTGGACTTGATCCCGCGATGATCCTGCTCGATTAGATTGTTCAGGTATTTCGATGATCGCAGCTTGGTGTGCTTCCATACCTCGTTTTCGCTCGGCATCTCACGCACTGCGCGATGCGATGCGGCATAGCCATCCAGGGTGATGCGGAGGGGAGCACGCCCTTGGGTGAGCGCTTTGCGGAAGAATGCCTTGGCCGCTGCAACGTCTCTCTTTGGACTCAGCCGGAAGTCGACTGTATTGCCCTCCTTGTCCACGGCACGGTAGAGATAGACCCATCGGCCGCGCACCTTCAGGTACGTCTCATCTACGCGCCAGGAGCGGCCAACTTTGCGTGTATAGCGAGCCCAGCTCTTTTCGAACTCCGGAACATATCGCTGCACCCAACGCATGATCGTCGTATGCGCAAGCTCTAGTCCACGTTCGGCCATCATCTCGACCAGATCCCATAGGCTGAGCTTGTAGCGAAGATACCAACGTACGCACAACAGGATCACCTCACGATCAAAGTGTCGACCCGCAAACAATGCCTTCATTCCATTCCGTCTACTCATCCCCTACTCAGCTCCCCCAAATAACACTGTACCCGATGGGGAAACTCGTTATTTGCACCAGAGCTGTTCTGCGGAGGCTAACGATGATCCAATCTCCACAGCTTTTGCTTCGCTCGCTGATGGAAGTTGTGAGATCGGTAGGCCTCCATTCTCAACCGATAAAGATTCGTATTTCTTTCCATCGAGGAAAGTGAATGCTATATCTACGGACTCATCATTGGGGTAATACCACTGCTGTCCAGTCAGTGATAATTCAGCAACTCCAGACTCGT
>Ga0206795_1112_pt1 | contig 16627 bp, 16 predicted proteins | sample Alteio_BWOrgCont_71_FD_152872 | JGI IMG/M metagenome (GOLD analysis project Ga0206795, IMG submission 152872) | Enriched cells from forest soil in Barre Woods Harvard Forest LTER site, Petersham, Massachusetts, United States -... | ecosystem: Environmental > Terrestrial > Soil > Temperate forest >... | reverse complement strand
AAATCGAATTTTTATTTTTACCCCTTCCGCGCGTGGATGCGCGGAAGGAAGGCCCTCTCAAGGATGGACGGATTTCTTAACTTGCACGATCTGCCGTAACTTAGCCGGCGTTCGCCCAAACCATCTGGCGCATGCGTTCGAGGACGCCCTTTTTTTCCAGCTTTTGGTAGGTCTTCGGACTTAAATAAACTCGAGGGATAAAATTGCGATAGTGACTCAGAATCTTCATCAGTGAGCCTGAGGCATCGACCAACAAACGCAATTCGTTGTGGCGGGTTAATACTTTGACGGAGTCGCGCGATTGCAGTGCTGTTCGGCGCTTTGATGGTTCCCAACTGCGAGTGAACATCACATCCTTGTTTGGGATGTCGACGATGATCCACGCTTCGGGATCGACAACGCGCAATTCCTCTTTTAACCATTCGACGGCCAGAGTGCACTGTTTAACCAGAGTGCGGCGGTGCTCTTCGTTTTCGATGACTGTCGGTTTGATCGGATGCACGCGAATCTGCGCTGGCGGAATACGACGGGCGAGCATATCGCTCAGCTCGCCGATCATGGGGTGGCGGGCGCGTCCGGCCAAATATTCATGCAATTTGGCCATAAAATACGAGTCATTGAATGTGAAATATTCGTAAGGATTCAGGCTGACTTTCTCAATGAGATTCTCAAACGAGTAAGACAACTTGTTCTCAAGAAAATATTCGCAAATTTTGGCGGCGAGTAGATCGAACTTGTAGCCGGTGCCTTCGTGAATAATTTGGCTGTACCAGAAATAGCGGGACACCAGAAAGGAATCGACCACGTTAATGCCATCCTCATGGATACATAACATTTGTTGACCGTCTTGTTCGTGCAAACGCAAAGCGCGAATCAAAAAATCCAAATCGAACAAGCCGATTTTCACGCCGGTGTGTTGAGCGTCGCGAATCAAATAGTCCATGCGGTCGGCGTCCACATCTGCGTGCATCAGCTGATTGGCCAATAAGTTCTGCGATTGGCCGGCGATCACCTGGGAGAGCTCCAACGGATCAATGCCTTCCTCTTTCAGAATCTGCGTGATGCCGCCGTCGAAATCCGTATTCAAAATAATGTGACTGCCGAGCACTTCGTGATTGGCCACGTAATCGGGCTTAGTGATTTGCGCTTGATTGCGCCAGTGGTTGATGTAGGCCAATTCCACAGAGTGAGAAAAAGGAAATGTGCCAATGTCATGAAGCATGGCCGCCAAGCGCATCATGCGGTGAAAGGTGGTGCGTTCATCGCGCACTTTCGGATCAAATAATTTATCGTCGCTAGTTGCTAAGCCTAAACCGCGCAAGATACGATCCATCACATGGGAAACTCCCAAGGCGTGGGCGTGACGGGTGTGAGTTGCTCCCGGAAATATGTAAAAACTAAATCCCAGCTGACGGATCCAGCGCAAAGAGGAAATCTCAGCAAGAATTCACCGGATCCCTATTCAAAAAGCCTGGCGACAGCTTCGGTGGATCATTGCTAAAGGGAAATCCCAAGGGTCCGAGGCCACTGGATTCCAAACTCCCCATCCATTTGATATTAAGGACAGAAAAGAGCGTCATGCGCTTGCCGAAGACCTTTAAAAGCGTCAATCAAAGTGTTGATCGCGCGTGCAAGCGGCATGGGGTGAGGGTCTACAAGTATGCTAACGTTGGAAACCATCTTCACTTACTCATTAAAATTCCGGGTAGAAAGAGATGGGCTGCGTTTATTCGCGAGCTCAGTGGTCGGGTTGCACAAGCTGCGCAAAGTATTTCGGGGCAGGAGAAGGGTGGCAGTGGGTTTTGGATGTACAGGCCATTTACTCGCATTGTACGCGGATGGAAGCGGGCCTTTAAGGCCGCAAAAGACTATATCGAACTTAATATTTTGGAAGCCGAGGGGTTTATTAGGCGAGATCAGATCAAAAATCTTCGCGAGCTCCGTGTCCTGCTCGAACTCGATGGATCATGACTTCCGCTTTAGTACCCGAAGAATCTCGTCCACAATTCCGCTGAGCGAAGCGCCGGGCCCAAAAACCGCCGCAATCCCCTGACCTTTGAGAAGCTTTGCATCATCGGGGGGAATAATTCCGCCGACGAAAATAGGTTTGTGTACTTTTCGCTGCTTCATTAGGTCTTGCACGGCACTAACCAGTGGGACGTGGGCACCGGAAAGAATTGAGAGGCCGACGATATCAACATCCTCTTGAACCGCGGCTTCCACTACCATTTGTGGAGTCTGGTGGAGGCCGGTGTAGATAACTTCAAATCCGGCATCGCGTAAGGCGCGCGCCACCACTTTGGCGCCGCGATCATGGCCGTCGAGTCCCGGTTTTGCGATTAGCACGCGATAAGGATTTTGCATTCCCTGAGACTTTAACTTAACATTCTGATCAGTCAAGGAGCCATGTTATGAGCGATGCTCGCCCTGCCCTAACCGTAATGAATGATGATGAAAATGCCTTTCGCGAGGCCATCCGTGAATTCGCCGAGGGTGAGATCAAACCCTTGGTCTCCAAAATGGACGAAGACGCGCAAATCGAGCCGAGTCTGATCCAAAAATTCTTCGAAATGGGTCTGATGGGCATCGAGTCGCCAGAATCTTACGGAGGCACCGGCGGTAGTTTCACCATGGCTTGTTTAGCGGTGGAAGAACTCGGCCTCGTCGACGGTTCCTGCAGCGTTTTGGTCGACGTGCAAAACACTTTGGTCACCAATGCTTTCCTGCGCTGGGGATCGGACGCACAAAAGAAAAAGTACTTGCCGCAGCTGGCCCGCGAAAAAGTCGCCTCTTACGCACTTTCCGAGAGTGCCAGCGGTTCCGACGCCTTCGCCATGCGCCTCAAAGCCGAAGACAAAGGCTCGCACTTTGTTTTGAATGGACACAAACTGTGGATCACCAATGCGTTTGAGGCCGGAGTATTTCTAGTCTTCGCCAATACGGATTTCACTAAAGGCTACAAAGGCATCACCGGATTTATCGTCGAGCGCGGCTTTCCCGGCTTTAAAATCGGCAAAAAAGAAGACAAGCTAGGCATTCGCGCCTCCAGTACCTGCGAGCTACTTTTTGAAAACTGCCAAGTCCCGAAGGAAAACGTAATTGGCGAAATCGGCAAGGGTTACAAAATCGCCATCGAAACTCTCAACGAAGGCCGCATCGGTATTGGCGCGCAAATGTTGGGTATTTCCCAGGGTGCTTACGAGGCCACTTTAAATTACATTAAAACCCGCGAACAATTCGGCAAATCCATCTCCAGCTTTCAAAGCGTTCAATTTCAATTGTCCGAAATGCGCTGCCTGCTCGAGACCACCCGCCTGCACGTGTACAACGCCGCTCGCTTGAAAGATTCCGGCCAAGACTTCGTCAAGCAAGCCGCCATGGCCAAACTGGTGGCCTCACGCAACGCTGAAAAAATCTGCTCGTTGGCCGTGGACCTCTTCGGCGGCAACGGCTTCACTCGCGAATATCCGGTGGAGAAATTTTTCCGCGATTGCAAAGTGGGACAGATTTACGAGGGCACCAGTAATATGCAGCTGCAGACGATTGCGAAGATGGAGCTGGGCTAGGTCTATTTTAAGGCAATCATGAGCGCTTGATTCACTTCACCCGCGGACACTTTGCAAAGATTGCCGCCGGAGAAGAAGCGATTTGTGGTGACCTCGCAAACCGCATAGTCCGGACACTTAACGCTCATTAAGTCGGCTTCGGATTCACATTCAACTTCGCATAAAGACAGATTCTCCAGGTCGCCGAGAAAGAAATCGACTCCAAACACGTGGCCACGAAATTCGTCATGATATCTATGTTTAGTCAGCTCTCGACCACCTAGAACCTTGAGCCCGTCGTATTCGCCTTGAGAAAGGTAGATATTGACCAAAGGAGCTGAATACACCGACTCAGACTCAAATTTCTTACACAGCTTAAAAGTCCGTTTTCCCGAGGGAACCTCAGTGATGGCGCGTAGACGGAGCCTTCCGCAATCCAGATATTTATCTTCGATTATCCAATAGGGCTTTCCACTGAATCGGGAATAGGTTTCACGGCGTATTAAAAACTTCCTTTCGTGCTCCCAGCGAGAATATTTTGGCAACTCCACTACCGAACCCCGGGTTCCCGCATCTTAAGCACGGAAAAAATATTAACTCGCACACTGAAAATTTTCGCGACCGTGGCGAAGATCAGAAGCAAATCTGTCCTTAGACTGGCTTTCCGCGCATACTCCAGATTGATGCGAATTTTTTCCGGCATCAACTGGTCGATGTAAAACCGCTCCGGATCACTGGCCTTCGCTAAAATTTCACTTTCATTATAAAATGCAAAACTGGCGGGATCGGTGATGCCGGGTTTAAGCTCCAGCACGACTTTTTGTTCGGGCGTATAACTTTCCACGTAATGGGGAACCTCAGGGCGCGGACCGACCATGCTCATTTCACCCATCAGCACATTCCACAGTTGAGGTAACTCGTCGAGTTTGGTCTTACGCAACAAGTGTCCCATAGGGGTGATGCGCCGATCGCGGCCGATGGTCAACTTCGAACCTCGGTCCGCCTCCTCAATCATGCTGCGAAATTTGAGCATAAAAAATGGCAGACCGTCTTCGCCCACTCGCATCTGCCGGTAGAGAACCGGACCGTTGTCATAACCTTTGACCAAAAAACCGATTAACAGCAGAAAAGGCGCAAGGACCACAAGGCCAATGGCAGAGAGAAAAATGTCGAGAAGGCGTTTACTCATCTTTTGAATTTCGCGCAAATATCTTCGACGGCTTCGATCACGTCGGCCGCTTCCTGAACAGTCATTTTGGAACTCAAGGGAATGCTGACCATGCGTTCAAAGGCGCGCGACGCAACCGGAAAATCCTCCGGCGTCCATCCGTACTTTTTGGCGTAGTAAGAGTTCATGTGCACCGGTCTATAGTGCACGGAGGTCCCGATATTCCGTTCGGTCATTTGATCAATAAATCCGTCCCGGTCGATCTTCAAAGTGTCCAAGTTCAGCTGTAGCACGTAGAGATGGCGCGAAGTCTGAAATCCAGCGCGCGTTTTCAACGGCAGCACATGCTTGTGATTTTTAAATGCCTTCTCGTAAACCTCGACAATCTTCAGCCGGCGCTCAAAAAGTTCCTCGAGACGCGACAGCTGCACCACACCCATCGCGGCGGCGATGTCGGTGAGATTGTATTTGTAACCGGGAACCGGAACATCGTATTTCCAGGTTCCACCTTTGGCAAACCTGTTCCACGCGGCCCGACTCATCCCGTGCAAAGCCATCACCCGTGCCTCTTCGATTACATTCTCAGCGCCAGTCATCATGCCACCTTCACCGGTGGTGAGATTTTTATTGGCGTAAAAACTAAACACCGCCAGGTTATCGCCGGCACCGACCCACTGATCCCCCACTTTCGAGGCCATGCAGTGAGCCGCATCTTCCACCACGGCAATGCCGCGCGCTTTCGCCAAAGCATTGATGGCATGCATATCGGCCGGATGTCCCGCATAGTGCACGGGCATAATGATTTTCGTCTTCTTGGTGATGCGCTTTTCAATTTCATGCACATCAATCAGCATCGTTTCGGGATCCACATCGGCGAGCACCACGGTTCCATTCTCATGTTCCACCACATTGGCGGTCGCACAAAAGGTCATGGGCGTAGTGATAACTTCATCGCCGGGACCGAGCTTGTTCAAAACCATAGCTAAATGCAGACCGGCAGTCGCAGAATTCAACGCCAGAGCGGCTTTCGCGCCGGTGATCGATTTAAATTTATCTTCGAATTCCTTGGTCTTGGGGCCAGACGACAGCCATCCTTTGCGTAAAACCTCAACGACAGCTCCAAATTCCTCTTCACCTAAACACGGCGGCGAAAAAGGTAAAAACTCGGATCGTGGCATAAATCTCCCCAGATTTCGTAATCATAGGGGAATTCGGATGGAAGTCCAACCCTGTTGCGGCGCACGGCCCCTCTCAAGCATCAGGAATCGATAGGTTCATTGATGCTTGAGAGGGGCCGTGAACACCCTTCACTCTTCGACTGGAGTATCCCTGTAGCGCTTTCAATGTGAGCAACTTTCTCATTCACGAAGGTGGCAGCCCCTTGTTTCCGCTCTAGACCTCAATTAGGTTCACCTCGTGCCGCGCACAAGAGCTAAAAACGATAGACTGGTGGAGGCGAGTCGGCTGCGGGACCTCCGAGCCCTGTTGAATCTTTCGCAAAGAGATCTGGCGAAACACTTCGGCGTGGCTCATGGTGCCGTGGCCCTTTGGGAAAATGGTCAACGAACTATTCCCGGCCCTGTCCTCCGCCTAATGGAGATATACGAGGAGAACTTGGGTATGATGGACCAACCAAAAGGCGGCATAAAGAAATTAAATTCATCGTGGGTGAGCCGCACCTTACGCACCTCGACCACGGCCATGAAACTCTCCGCGCGTATGGCGGGAAGTTCACTGCAACAACTGGTGGTCGGACATGAAAAAGCCACGCAAATCAAAGCCGCCACACAAATGGCGATCGCCGAAGATGTGGCCGAATCTCTGGGCGAACTCAAAGGTTTGCTGATGAAAATGGGCCAGATCATGAGCTACATGGACTTCGCGCTGCCCGAGAACGTGCGCCACATTCTCTCAAGCCTTCAAGATCGAACCCAACCGATGAGCCCAGAGGTCATTGACCAGGTTCTAATAAAGGAACTAGGCGATACGCCCGAGCGAATCTTCGCGCAATGGTCACGCCAGCCACTCGCCGCGGCTAGCATCGGCCAAGTTCATCGTGCCCGGCTACGCGACGGAACGGCCGTCGTGGTCAAAGTGCAATACCCAGGAATCACTCACACGCTCGCAACTGACCTGGCCAACACCGCCATTTTCGATCGCCTTGGTTCGGTGATGTTTCGTAATCAGGATAAAGGCACACTCATGGCCGAATTGCGCGAGCGTCTGCTCGAAGAGTGCGATTATGAAAATGAGGCGAAAAATCTCAAGTTCTTCAAGAAAGCCTTCGCCGACGTTCCGTGGGTTAAAATTCCCGACGTGTTTGACGACTACTCGACTAAGAGAATTCTGACCATGGAGTACATCGAGGGACGCCGCCATCGTGAATTCCTCGCCAGCGCCACGCAAGAAGAGAAAAATCTCGCGGGCGAAAGAATGTTTGGCATGGTTTTCCAATCGCTGTTTAAACACCACGTGTTTAACTGCGACCCTCATCCCGGCAATTTCTTGTTTCTCAAGGATCAGGTGGCATTTTTGGATTTCGGTTGCGTAAAACGTTACGATCCCAACTTTATCAAGATCTGGAAGGCCTACGCCCGCAGCGTTCTGCTGCGCGACCGCAAAGAGGCGGACAAAAATATAGTCCAACTTGGCTTCGCACCCCGACCGGAGAAATTCGACTTCGATTACCAAGATCGCATGATGATTTCACTCTACGAGCCGTGGATGACAGAAGGAAAATACAAGTTCACCCGCAGCCTAGCCCAAGGCACGTGGAATACCATGATGCTCGACAACCCCAATCGCTACTACACCAATGTCCCGCGCGATTGGATTTTCGCCAGCCGCCTGCAATGGGGACTTTATTCCGTGCTAGCGGAGATGGGCGCCGAGTTCGATGCTCGCAAGATCGCTCTCGAACTCCTGTTCGCTAAAAGCGAAAAGTGGCCACCCGCACTTTTTAAACATCAGTAAAAAGGGAGAAAATATGTTTGCCGACTCATTGACGCTCGCACGAGCGCGCCGGGAATTCTTTGTACTCACGGGTTTTCGCGAAAGTGACTACTCCAACTTGATTGCCAAATTTAAAGTGGGCCCCTTTCCGCTCTATTTCTACAATTTCAAATCGCGACGTGACGCCGTTGCCATCCACGAGGTGCACCACATTCTCACCGGATATGACACAAGCTTGATCGGCGAAGGGCAGGTCAGCGCCTGGGAGCTCGGTTCGGGATTTAAGCCGACAGGCCTGGCCACCACCTATATTTTACTCGGCGCCGCAACCGGCCTCATTTTGGATCGAAAGAAAACTTGGGCAGCCTTCCGGCGTGGATTGAGGTCACGAAATCTCTATGGTCAGACTCTCACACCCAAGGTTTTGCTAAAAACCTTAGGTCAATTGCGCCGGGAGTACGGTCTGGCTTAGGTTCCTGGTTCTTTTTTTGCGACATCCAGTGTCGCAAAAAAAGAACCAGGAACCTAAGAGGGTTGCGAGGACCTCGATTTCCCTCTAGATTTCAGAGATGCAGTCTGTTCATCCTACAGCCATAGTCGATCCCGGCGCCAAAATCGGAGCCGGTACAAAAATTTGGCATTTCACTCATGTTTGCGGCAATGAAGTCACGATCGGTGAAAACTGCTCGCTCGGACAAAATGTTTATGTCGGCCCCAAAGTCAAAATCGGCAAGAGCTGCCGGATTCAAAACAATGTTTCCATTTACGATCTGGTCGAACTGGGCGATTACGTTTTTTGTGGCCCGTCCATGGTGTTCACCAATGTGATCAATCCCCGCGCCCACATTCCGCGCAAAGATGAATTCAAAACCACCAAAGTCGGCAATGGTGCCACACTTGGCGCCAACTGCACCATCGTATGCGGTATCGAAATCGGCCGCTTCGCTTTTGTAGGTGCTGGTGCGGTGGTGAGTAAATCCATTCCCGATTTTGCATTGGTGCGGGGAGTTCCCGCCCGGCATACGGGCTGGATGTGCCATTGCGGAATCCAATTGCAACAAAAACCCGGTACCAAGGGCGATGCAAGTTGCAAGACCTGCGGCTCGACCTACAAACTCACTGCGGACAGCTGCACTCCCGTTCAACTCAAAAACTGCTTTGAGGTAAAATGATCCCCGCCGTGCGACGCTACGATTTCCTGATCGTCGGCGCCGGCATCGTCGGTTTAACTCTGGCTCGCGAACTGGCACTACGCAAACTCGGGAAAATTCTAGTGGTAGAAAAAGAACCTGAAGTCGGCCGCCACGCCAGCGGACGCAACTCCGGGGTCGTGCACGCTGGGATTTATTACGCCGCCGACTCGCTTAAGGCAAAATTCTGCGTGGACGGCGCCCGCCGCCTACTCGAGTATGTCGATCAGCACCAACTCCCCGTCTTGAAATGCGGGAAGGTCATCGTCGCCAGCAAACCGGAAAACACCCAAACGCTAAACACTTTGCTCGAGCGGGCGCGCACCAACGGCGTCGAAGCCAAGCGCATTTCATTGGAAGAACTACGCGAGCTGGAACCGGAGGCCCACTCCTACGAATCTGCCATCTGGTCACCCAAAACCGCGGTCATCGACTCAAAAGCGGTGCTCAAAAAATTAAGCACAGAACTCATCCAGCTCGGAGTGGACATCCAGTTCGGCCACGAGGTACGCAGCATTCATCCGGCGGAAAAGCGCGTGGTCACCAGTCAGGGAAATATCGACTACGGATTTCTATTCAACACCGCAGGAGTTTATGCCGACCGGATCGCCCACTTTTTCGACGTGGGCCGCAACTATCGCATTCTGCCCTTTAAAGGTCTTTATTGGAAAGCCACGCCGAACTTCACCAGCAAAATCCGCACGCTAATTTACCCTGCACCGGATATCCGCATGCCGTTTCTGGGCGTACACATCACTCGCACGATAGACGGCAAAGTGCTGTTTGGGCCCACCGCCATTCCCGCCTTCGGCCGCGAAAACTACACGCTGCTCGGTGGACTAGATCTACTCGAAACTCCACAGATCGGCTGGCACCTCCTGCGCATGCTCATTGGCAATCCGGCCGGCTTTCGCAACTATGTGCGCGAGGAAATGGCGCGCTATCGATTCCGCAACTTTTACGCGGAAAGTAAATCTCTCGTCCACGCCTTAGAGCCAGGTGATATTGGTGAATTCTACAAAGTGGGAATTCGCGCGCAATTGATGGACGTAAAAAAAGGTCGCCTGGAAATGGATTTCATTCTCGAGCGTGGGGCGGACTCCCTGCACGTACTGAATGCCATCTCGCCCGCATTCACCTGCGCCTTCGCTTTTGCACCATATCTCGCCGATCAGGCGCAGTAAAAGGTGCCAGACCCTGTTTCCGGACGCGCGGCTTCCAGAAACAGAGGCCGTGACCTTGGCCTCTCAGGTCGAGGTCACCCTTTTCCTAACGCCTTGTATTATCTGTACAACCTGCGGATACTTCGCTAAAATTTTGTCCTATATATCACTGCAACCAACTAAGGATCGCTATGAAACCCGCCGAGCTCGAAGCTCTCTACGCCCGCGTACTGTTAGTTCGACTGAGCGAAAAGCAAATCATGAAAGAATACTTTCAGGATGAAATGAAAACTCCGGTGCATTTGGGAATCGGCGCGGAAGGCATTGCCACCGGTGTGCACTTCGCGGCTCCCCAGGATTCGCTTTACTTCGGCACTTATCGTAACCACTCACTGTTCCTGGCCTGCAGTGACGACACCGACAGTTTCTTCGCGGAAATGTACGGCAAGATGAGTGGCTGCGGAAAAGGCAAGGCGGGTTCCATGCATATGTCCTCTCCTGAACACGGATTGCTGGCGACGTCAGCCGTGGTGGCCACCACCATTCCCGTCGCGGCGGGCTCGGCGCTGGCCGTTCAGTACAAGGGCACCGGTCAAATGGTGATTTGCCAATTCGGTGATGGCGCGGTGGAAGAGGGTGCATTTTTTGAAACTCTGAATTTCGCTTCATTGAAAAAATTGCCGCTGCTGCTGGTGTGTGAGGACAACGAGCTCGCCATTCACTCGACGCGCGTGGAGCGAAAGGGCTTCGACTTCTTTTCGGAAATTGCCAAGACTTTCAACTTCGAATATGGCGACGGTGATGGTTCAGATGCGGTTCAGGTCGCGGAGAAGACCCAGGATGTGATCCAGAGAATGAAAAAGAGCGGCAAGCCGGGCTTTTTGCATTTCAAATACTACCGTTTCCTCGAGCACGTAGGTCCGCTGGAAGATTTCGACAAGGGTTACCGGCAGAAACCGGCGGACTTAATCGAACGCTGGGATCCGGTTCCTAAGCTCTATAAAAAATGTTTAGCCGCAGGCATTAATGAAAATCGTTTGAAGGAAATCGAGTCCCAGGCTCAAGCGCGCGTTGAAGCCAGCGTGAAGAAAGCCAAGCAGTCGCCCTTTCCGAAGGCCGAAGAACTTTACACCGATGTATGGGCTGGCCCCGCACCGGAGGTCCACTGATGCCGCTCAACTGGCCGTTGATGGACAACAATATCACCCGTCAGGATCTGGATACGCTCATTGAGTTTCTCAAACTGGACAACCCTATCCTTACCCAGTCGCAAAACGTGCGGGCCTTCGAAGCTGAATGGTCCAAGTGGCTGGGCGTAAAACACAGTGTGTTTGTGAACTCGGGCGCCTCGGCCAACCTGATCACCATGGCCGCCATTCGCCATCTTTACGGCCCGGGCGAGGTGATCGTACCGACACTCACTTGGGTTTCCGACATCGCGTCGGTTTTGCAAAATGGATTCAAACCGGTGTTCGTGGACATCGACGATCAACACCTGGGCATGGACGTCGATCAAGTGATCAACAAGATGAACGGCCAGACTCGTGCTGTTTTTCTGACCCATGTGCTCGGCTTTAATGGTTTAGAAGATCGCTTGGTCGAAGAATGCAAGAAACGCAAGATTCTACTGATTGAAGATGTGTGCGAGTCCCACGGCGCCACTCATAAGAGTCAAAAACTCGGTGCCCTGGGTTTTGCGTCCAACTTTTCCTATTATTTCGCCCATCACATGTCGACGATCGAAGGCGGCATGGTGTGCACCAATGACGAAAAATTTTATCAGACCATTCGCATGTTGCGTTCTCACGGGATGATTCGTGAGATGGATTCGCAGGACCATATCAACGAGTGGATTCGCAATAATCCGGATTGCAATCCGGAATTTATTTTCTCCTATCCAGCCTACAACGTGCGTTCCACGGAACTCAACGCCGTGATCGGCCGCAATCAACTCAAGCGACTGGATGCCAACAATAAAAAGCGCTACAACAATTTCAAATTCTTTCTCGACAACTTAGACAGCAGAAAGTACCGCACGGATTTCCGCCTGGAAGGTTCCAGTAACTACGCGCTGATTCTAGTTCTCAAAGAGAAAAATCCGGAGTTCTGCGAGCGGGTTATGAAAACTCTGCGTGAAGAAAAAGTGGAGTTCCGCCGTGGGCTCTCAGGCGGCGGCAACCAATTGCGCCAACCCTTTCTCAAAGGCGTGGTCGCTCCGGGTTTTCATCGCGAATTCCCGAAGGTCGAGCATGTGCATTCTTATGGATTTTACATCGGCAATTACCCCGATTTACCGGAAACGCGCATTCGTGAACTTTGCAACCTCTTGAACAGGATCAACTAAGATGCAGCAAACCATGCAGTACCGTGATGCTCTCGCCCAAGCCCAAGCTGACGCCATGGCGGAAGATCCAAATGTGTTCGTGTTCGGATTGGACGTTCCGGATTTCAAATCCATTTTCGGCAGTACCAAAGGTTTGTTGGATAAGTTTGGTTCCAAGCGCATCTTCGGCACTCCTCTAAGTGAAGACGCCATGACCGGCGTGGCACTGGGGGCGGCACTGGCAGGCCTGCGTCCCATTCATGTGCACATTCGCGTCGACTTCCTGCTTTTAGGCATGAACCAGATCGCCAACATGATCTCCACCATTCGTTACATGAGCGGCGGAAAATTAAAAGTGCCGTTGGTCATTCGCGCGGTCATCGGCCGTGGCTGGGGCCAAGGCCCACAGCACAGCAAAACACTGCACTCTTTTTTCGCTCACATTCCCGGATTGAAAGTGGTGATGCCGGCCAGCACGCAGGATGCTTACAGTTTACTGCGCTCTGCGATCGCCGATGACAATCCCGTGATCTGCATCGAACATCGCTGGCTCTATGACGTCACCGGCCCCGTGGACAAGTCCATCAAAGTGCCGCTCGGCCAAGCTCACGTTATGCGTGAAGGTAAGGATGTCACCTTGGTTTGCACTTCGTGGATGGCCGTGGAAGCGATTCAAGCCGCCGACATTCTGGCCCGCCAAGGAATCCAAGCGGAAGTGATCGACGTGCGTTCGATTTATCCGCTCGATACCGAAACGATTTTGCGCTCGGTGCGCAAAACTGGCCATTGCGTGATTGCCGATTATGATTGGGTGTTTTGCGGATTCAGTGCCGAGCTCGCGGCACAGATTTCCCATGACTGCTTTGGCAATTTGAAATCGCCGGTGGAGCGTTTGGGGTTTGAACATGTGCCCTGCCCCACCACTCGTCCGCTAGAAAATCTTTTTTATCCGTCGGCGGAACATATTGTGCGTACCACGGAAAAAATGTTGAAACTAAAGCCGTTCGATTTAAGTGCTGACAAATTTTATTCCTACGAAAATAAATTCAAAGGTCCATTTTAGGAGACAGATATGAAAGTCGATTGTTTAATTATTAACCCCTCCGCACTCTCACAGATTTACCAAGGTCTAAGCAGTGAGTTGGCGGCTATCGAGCCTCCGATTTGGGCCGCACTCCTCGCCAATCATCTGCGCATGAAGGGCAAGTCCATTGAACTGCTCGATTGCGAGGGACTGGGAATCACCGTTCCCGAGACAATCAAGAAAGTGGCCGACATTGAGCCCAAACTCACCGTGATTGTGGTCTATGGCCAACAGCCTTCGGCCTCCACGCAAAACATGTACGCCGCGAGCATTCTGTGCGGCGCTCTTAAAGAAGCTTACCCTGAACGCAAAATCTTACTAATGGGCGGACACGTTTCAGCCCTACCTGAGCGGACTCTGCTTGAAGAAAAAGCCGACTTCGTCTGCAAAGGTGAAGGCCCTGATACCGTTATGGGTCTGCTCGGCATCAACATGGACGACGAAAGCCAATATAAAAATGTTCCCGCCCTCTGGTGGCGGGAAAACGGCAAGCCCGTTTCCGGCGCGCCCGGAACCTTGATTGCGCAGGATAAGCTGCCCATCGAACTGCCCGGAATGGCCTGGGATCTTTTGCCCATGAAAAATTACCGTGCGCACAACTGGCACGCCTTTGATCACATCAATGCACGCCAACCCTACGCCTCGGTTTACACCAGTCTTGGCTGTCCCTACAAATGCACCTTCTGCTGCATCAACGCTCCGTTTGGCGGCTCCAGCTTCCGCTATTGGGCGCCGGAATTTATGATCACCGAGTTCGACAAGCTGGCCACCACGTACAACGTCAAAAACGTGAAGATCGCCGACGAAATGTTCGTGCTGAACAAGAATCACTTTTTGAAATTGGCCCAGCTGCTGGCCGAGCGCAATTACGGATTTAATATTTGGGCCTATGCCCGCGTCGACACCGTGAAGCCCGAGTATCTCGACACTTTGAAAAAAGCCGGCGTCAACTGGCTGGCTCTGGGCATCGAGTCCGGCAGCAAGTACGTGCGCGATGGCGTGCGCAAGGGCCGCTTCGATGGTCATGATATTGCCGCCATTGTCCGTCAAATCAAAGACGCAGGCATTCATGTGATTGGAAATTACATTTTCGGACTGCCCGACGATGATTTCAAAACCATGAATGAAACTCTCGATCTGGCGCTCGAACTCAACTGCGAAATGGGGAATTTCTATTCCGCAATGGCCTATCCGGGCTCGCAACTCTACACCATGGCGCTCGAGAAAAGTTGGGAGTTACCGAAGAATTGGCTGGGATTCTCGCAGCACTCCTACGAAACCCTGCCATTGAGAACCGAACATATTAGTGCTGGCGAAGTGTTGGGCTTCCGCGACTATGCCTTTCACAAATATTTTGAGAGTCCGTCCTATCTGAAATTGGTCAAAGACAAGTTCGGCAAGGACACCTACGATCATGTCCGCGATATGGTGAAACATCACTTAAAGCGCCAGTTCGCCGTCCCCTATCAACAAACTAATATGAAGCAGGGAGTTCACGCATGAAGGTCCTCGTCACAGGCGGAGCCGGTTATATTGGGTCGACTTTAATTCCCATGCTCCTCGATCAGGGACATGAAGTAACCGCCGTCGACAACTTTATGTACAATCAGTCACCGCTGCTCGATCAGTGCTGGCGCCAAGGTTTTGATATCATTCGCGGAGACTCGCGCGATCAGGCCTTGATGAAAAAGTTGGTGCCGAAGGCCGACGTGATCATTCCTTTGGCGTGCTACACCGGCGCACCTCTGTGCAAAGCGGATCCGATCGGAGCCACCACCACCAATCGGGATGCGGTGGTGAACCTGCTGGAGTACAAATCACCTCAGCAAATGCTGATTTATCCCTGCACCAATTCCGGTTACGGCGTAGGCCAAGAGGGAATTTTTTGCGATGAAAACACGCCGTTAAATCCAATCACTCTCTACGGCATCGTCAAAGTTGAGGCCGAAAAAGCCTTGCTTGATTCCGGTCATTGCGTGACCTTCCGCTTTGCCACGGTCTTTGGCATGAGTCCGCGCATGCGACTCGATTTGTTGGTAAATGATTTTGTTTATCGCGCTATCAACGACCGTACGGTGGTGTTGTTTGAGGCTCACTTCAAACGCAACTATCTGCACGTACGCGACGCCGCACTTTCGTTCCTGCACGCCATGAAGAACTACGACAAAATGAAGGGCGAACCCTACAATGTCGGACTTTCCGAAGCCAACATGAGCAAAGAAGAGTTGTGTATCGCCATTCAAAAAGAAATTCCGGAATTTAAATATGTGGTGGCGCCCGTGGGCGAAGATCCCGATAAGCGCAACTACGTCATCAGTAACGAAAAAATTGAAAAAACCGGATATAAAACTCAAGTGGGTTTGAATGCCGGAATTCGCGAATTGAAAAAGGGCTTCCAAATCATAAAACGCAAAGAGTATGGCAATTTCTGATTTAAAAAAATCAGATCCGATATTGGTGACCGGTCACAATGGCCTTTTGGGCTCGGCGCTGGTCACAGAATTCAAGGCCCATGGCTATAGCAGTATTATCACGGTTCCCCATAGCGAACTCGATCTCACTCGCCAGAGTGAAACTTTTGATTTTTTAGACAAAGTGGCGCCCAAAGCGGTGATCCATTGCGCAGCTTTAGTCGGCGGCATTCAAGCCAATAACAAACGGCCCGCAGAATTTTTATCCGACAACTTGAGCATGCAGTACAATGTCATTCACGGCTCGCACCTTGCGGAAGTTCCACACCTGATTTTTTTCGGTAGCAATTGTATGTATCCTACGGATGCGCCTCAACCCATGCCCGAAGCACAGATTCTCCAAGGCCCCATGGAGCCATCCAATTTGGCCTATGGCGCGGCCAAGGTCGCAGGCGCGGTGCAGACCGACAGTTATCGCAAGCAGTACGGGCGGCGCTATTTTAGTATTGTTCCGGCCAGCCTTTATGGACCAAGCGATAACTTCGATCCAGCTCAATCCCATGTGACGCCGGCCCTGCTACTTAAATTTCACCAGGCCAAGCGAAAAAATGAGCCGCAAGTTGAAATGTGGGGCACTGGCAATCCCCGTCGAGAACTGCTATTTTCCGCCGATGCCGCTCGCGGAGTTATTTTACTTTTGGAAAAATACGATGCGAACCAAGGCCCAATCAATTTGGGTGCGGGCGCCGATTTGAGTGTGCGCGAGATCGGCGAAACCATCGCCGAAGTTG
>Ga0206795_1110_pt1 | contig 16672 bp, 15 predicted proteins | sample Alteio_BWOrgCont_71_FD_152872 | JGI IMG/M metagenome (GOLD analysis project Ga0206795, IMG submission 152872) | Enriched cells from forest soil in Barre Woods Harvard Forest LTER site, Petersham, Massachusetts, United States -... | ecosystem: Environmental > Terrestrial > Soil > Temperate forest >... | reverse complement strand
CCTTGCAAAAAAACGCAAGGACGGGGCAGCCACAGTTTTAGATGGGGAAAGAATAAGGATGGGCCACCCAGCCTCCCGCGCTGGTAATGCTGTAAACAGCAGGTCCCTCCACGCCGGTCGGAATGACAGAGTTTGGGGAATTCAACATTCCCATGTTCCGTCCTTGCGTTTTTTTGCAGGGAAGCGGGTTCCTCCTCTTTCGCTTCGCTCATGTGTCGGAATGACAATCTTTGAAGATATGCTTCAGAGCGCGAGCGACAGCCGCAGCCGCGAAAAAATACAGGCCACTGGATTGCCGCTACGATCTGGCGGCCAGGAGGTCGATGTAGGCTTCGGCGATCAGGTCTTTTTTGGCGATGTTGAAGGTGGAGAGCAGATCGTTGGCGATTTTCTTGCCTTCTTGTTCGGACTGTTCGGGACGGAGCACTACTTCTAGTTCGAGAAAATCTCCGAGGCCGGTTACGCGGTCGAGGTGGATGCGGATTTGTCCGATCCGGTAGAGCGTTCGATCTTTTTTGACTTCGCCGATTTTGCCGAGAGTCTTGTCGAGAATTTCGAGGAGGATCCTGGGGTCGGAGGTTCGAGCGATCAGGTAACGCGAGCAGCGAGTCTCGGCAAGGTTGGCGCGCTCGTAGCGAATGAGTTCTCCACGATCGGGGCCTAGAATTCGGAGCTTCAGACGCGCTTCGGGAGAGCGGAAAAAGTAGTCTTCCTGGTGAATCAGTTCGGGGGCGGCGTCGCTGAGGCGGGCAGCGATCGCTTCTACGCGCTGGCGATCACGATCTTGCAAGATTGCTTTGATTTCGATGTTGGCAGGCATACGGCTCGCTGCTCACTGGGGCTAAAGCCCCATTCCTTTCATCTGGCTTACGCGGCCCTTAAGGGCCGCTCTTCCACGGCGATGCGTACACCCGTGCGTCGTAAGAATTCTCATCAACGGCGTGGTGCAAACGAATACAGAGGTCCTTCGACTGCGCATCATCTTCGCTTGAAGCTGATGCTTCGCTCAGGATGACAATCTTAATAGGAATACCGCTCGCGCATTACAATGCGGGGATGACGATTCCGTTTGCTGCGCATTGCCGGCGGGTGCAGGAGCACATCGAGAAAGAGTATGGGATTCGGGTGGTGACGCGGGATATTCCCGATCCGCTGACCGGGGATTTGAATGGGTTGGAGATTCATGTCGACTTCAATCTGACTTCGGAGCAGCGGCTGTTTCTGCTCGGGCATTTGTTTGGACACACGGTGCAATGGAATACGGAGCCGGATGCGTTTTTGATTGGGCAGAATTACCGTCCGCCGGTGGATGAGAAGTTGTTTCCGCGGGTGCTGGAGTATGAGGGCACGGCGGCGCAATATGGGCTGGCCTTGATGCATGAGATTGGGATTACGGACGTGGATCAGTGGTTCTCGAATTACACGGCGAGCGATCAGAGGTATCTGCTGCATTTTTACCGGACCGGGGATAAGGGCGAGTTTCATGAGTTCTGGCGCGAGCATGCGAAGTTGATCGAGGCGAAGGCGATTCCGAAGTTTGTGGCGAAGAAGAAAGTGTTTCGGATGGATGGGGTGGTGATTTGAAGGAGTCCTGAGCCGCGAGTCGTGAGTCGTGAGAAAGCCCCAGTCATCTGCTGGGGCTTTTTGCTATTGAACGCGGACGCGAAACAATTCGCGGAGAATCCGGCCAGCGGACAGCACTGATTATTTTTCTATGGTGAAGACTAACGTTCCTAGCGGGCTTAGGACGGCTGAGTTTGGGCCTGTGCTGCCGTTCTGGATTGTGGCTACGTCGCCGGTGGCGGCATAGACGTAGAGAATGTGCTGTCCGGTTTTCAGGGCGATTGGAATTTTGACTTGAATCTGGGAGCTGGTGGTGCCGGCTTTTGGAGTCAGATTCACCGGGGTCCAAGTTCCTTGCCAGCTATCCAACTGGCAGAAGGCATGGGTTGGAACTAGCGCGGTGGCGTTCGCGGAAAAATTGCTGGTGGCAATAATTTTGATGGTGGGTTTTGTGTTGTGGGTTCGGAAGAGCGGTGTGGTCGCGATGGTCTGGCTGTCGCTGACGCCCTGAATCTTGACCGAGATGGGAACGATTTTATCGCCGCTGAAATCCGAAGTGGACATCCAGAGGCTGGTGTAGCTGTAGCCCCCGCCCGCGAGCGTTGCCGAAGCCAGATCCATCACGAGGGCGTGCGCGGCGTCATCGAAGGGATTGGAGGTGACGGCGGAGACTGCGTTGGTCGCGCCGTCGATGGCGGCGATGCCGTTCGAGGCTTGCCCGCTGTCTGATCCGACGTAGACCGTGTTGGCAAAGGGATTGACTACGATCGATACGGCGTTTCCGAGTTCGGGATAGGTCGAGCTAGGCAGGTCGATGATCAGCGTGTTGGTTGAGCCGCTGTAGACATCGACGTGGGTGACGTCGCTGGCATCGTTGTAGGAAACGTAGTAGTTGCCGGTTGCGGGATTGACGGCCATCGCCAGCGGAGCCTGCGGCAGCGTGACAGTGGTGACGAGAGAATTGGTGGTGGTGTTGATGACGTAAATCAGTTTGCCGGTGGTGGCGGCGTAAAAGCGATTCGCCGCCGGATTGAGGGCCGCTCCCATGGTGATGCCGGTGAAGGGGATGCTGTTCACGACGGTTCCCGCGGTGGGATCGATGGCGTAATAGTGATCGGACGCGAGATAGGCCAGATCTTTTGTGGGATCGGCGAATGCGAACGCCTGCGAGGCCTGAGCGAGCGGAATTGTTTTCAGCACAGTGTCGGTGGCGCTGTCGAGTACGAAGACGCTGCCGCTTGAGTAGTCCCAGGCGATGATCTGGTCGGCGGCCGAGTTCACGGCGAGGGCGCGGATGCTGGCCGACGACGGAAGCACGGTAAGGGGCGTGGCGACATTGGTCGCGCCATTCACGGAGTAAAACAGGCCGGTGCTGTCACCGACATAGATTTTGTTGGTGGCGGGATTGGCCACGATGGCCTGTGAATATGGGCTGCCTAGCGCAATCGTGGTTACTCCGGCCGAGTCCTGCGATAGCCCGGTGGCTCCGGCTGCGGCCTGCAATTCGTTAATGGCATAGAGATTTCCCAGGCGCGCGGTGTACACCATTCCGGTCGCGGGATTGGCATCGATGTAGTTGTAGCTGATGCTGTTTCCGCTGAATGCGCCTTCATAGGCGGCGATGGTGGAGTGAGGCGTGATGTCGTAGGCATCTACGGTGTTGTCGCCGGAGTTGGAAACGAAAAAGCGGTTGATGGTGGGATCGAAGGCCATTTGCGTGGGCGTGAGTCCGGCGTTGAAGTCGTGAACGATGTTGGCGGAGAGCGGAGAGAACAGATCGATGAGGAATCCGCCTTTCGCAGCCGGAGTGGCGACGGCTAACTGATTCGACGATGTGTTCAAGGCGAGCGAGGTGTCTCCGATTTCGTCGGTTGGAATGAAGTCGTCGAGAGAAAGAAGGCCATTGCCGAGGGTGATGCTGATTACGCCATCGCCATTATCTGAGATGTAGAACTCGTCTCCTCCTGGCGAGTAGGCCGTGGCCATGGGCGCTTGACCCGGATTCACGGCTTCGTCGGTGACGGAATAATTATTGTTGCCGTCGATGGCGGCGATGCCGGCCGATGGGTTGCCGGTTGGGCTGGCGATTACAGCGACATTGGTGCTGGGGTCGACGGAGATCGAGGTGATGCCGCTGGGGATGGTCGAGCCGCTGAGCGTAGTGATGATCTGGTTTTTAGTTCCGTCTATGACGGCCACGTAACCGGAGGCGCTGCCGCCTGCAACCCAAAGAGCGTGGGTGGCAATATTCAGGACCATCGCAGTCGGCTGGGAAGGCAGAGGAACGGTGGCCAGCAGAGTTCCTTTTGTCGCGTCGACGATGATGATTTGGTGACCCGATGAATCGGCGACAAACAGTTTGCTGAGGCCGGAGTCGACTACGAGGTTGGATGGCTTGCCGCCGACTGTCCAGGTGACGGCGGCTTGCACTCCCGTGATCGCGCTGATGGTGCCGGAACCGGAGTTGGCCACGTAAACAATGTTGGCTGCCGGATTGGCGGCTATCGCTACAGGAGTTGTGCCTACCGTGATTGTTTTGCGCACCGCGAGCAGATTGGAATCGATCACAGAGACGCTGCCCGCGCCCTGATTGAGCACATACACCAGATGCGCTGATGGGATCACGACGACGGGTCCGGGAGTTTTGCCGACTTTGATGGTCTGCAGCGGGGTGTAGGTTATCGCCGATAAAGGACCGGCTTGGAGCAGGACGGCGATTAGAAATCCCAGGCAGGAGAGGCGCAGGTTAGAGAGCGAGGGAGTGAGTTTTTGAAGTGCGGAAAAAATGTTGCGCATGGGGCGCGTTTCTCCTGAGAGGTGATGGATGGGTGAACAGGGTCGCATAGCAACCGGCGGAATGTCGCCGTAATGGTGGGCGCAGCAGGGGATCTGCGAAGGTCTTTCGCACGCCCGGGGAGAGTATAGCCTAGAAGAATGGGAATTTGGCTGAATTTTCGGGAGAGTGGAGGAGACTTTCTGCTCTCGGGGAAAGTCTCCAGTTAAGAGCGGGCGGAGGAAATGCCTCCGCCGCTTCATGGGTCGTGGCGCGGCGTGGGAGTGCTGTCGAGCTTGTGCTCGACCTGGACGGATGAGAGCGTCCGTCCCCACACGAGAGATCGATCAGCTTTCGTTGCGGCGGGATTGGGCCTGGAGGGCAGTGGTTTGGCGGATCAGGTCGGCGCGGTCCATGTCGCGGTATTGCTTGGGGAGGAGACTTTTGCTGGTGCATTCGAGGACTGCCACCAGATTTTGCAGATCGATTTCGGTTGGATAATAAGGTGGGATGAAGTCGTCGATGGCGGCTTCCAGATCCTGGGCGTCGATGGCGGTTTTATTTTGCAGGCTGCTGCGCATGTGGGCGCGGACCAGGACGGCTTCGATGTCGGCACCGGAGAGCGAGCCGGCGCGATCGAGGAAAAACTTTTCGATGTCGGCGGGAAGCGGTTTGAGTCCGACTTTGCGCTGCATAGCGCGAAGCAGGGCGAGGCGCTCCTCCGGCGTGTCGGGATAGAAGAGGGCGATGTGCTCTTCGGCGCGTCCCTGGCGCTTGAGATCGACGGGGAGAAGATCGGGGCGGCAGGTGAGAAGAAACCAGATTACTTTTCCGCGATATTCCGTGTTGCCCATGAATTGCGCGATCTGAGCGAAGACGCGGTTGCCGACGCCGCTGTCGCCGGAGCTGGAGCGGTCGCCCAGCTGGGCGTCGGCTTCGTCGACGATGACGACAATGGGGCTCATCGCTTTCAGCAGGTTGAGCACGCGCTCGAGATTGCCTTCGGTAACTCCCTGCCACATGCTGCGAAAATTTTTGAGGGTGACGGCGGGGATGCCGACTTCCCCGGCGAAGCAGGTAGTGATGAAAGTTTTTCCGGTGCCGACGGGGCCGCAGATGATGTAGCCCATGGGAAGAACGTCGGTGTTACCGGCGTGGATGGCGGTGGCGGCGTCCTGCAGTTTGCGTTTGGCTTGATCGTTGCCGGCGACGTAGGAGAGATCGAAGCGGGATTGCACGAATTCGAGCAGGCCGCCGGATTCGGATTCGATCAGGTCTTTCTTTTTTGAACCCAAAAACTTTAGGGTCAACGGCTGGCGGTTTTCAATGGCGTGGGAGATCAGGCCTTGCAGTTGGACGCGTTTGAGTCCGGCGCCGAGCTTGGCGAGGGACTCGTCGTTGACTTCGCTGCCGGCGGGAAGTTCGCGCGATTTCAGTTGGGCGCGGATGAATTCGAGGCGCTCGTTGTAATCGGGCAGCGGAATGGCGACGCTGGCGACGCCGGGATTTTGCACGATCCCCTGATTGAGTTCGATTTGATTTTCGGAGATGAGGCAGATGGTGACGTCGGCGGCGAGGAAGGCGGCGTTGCGGGCCCAGCGTTTGAGGATGACGAGCGAGTTGCGATCTTCGGCAGACATGCTGGAGACGTCTCCAGCGGGCGCGATGGTTTCGGCGAAGTCGATGATGAGCGCGATCTTTTTACCGTCGGCGATGCGGAGGCGGAGATAGTTGTCGAGAAGATTGAGGACGGCGTCGGGGTTGCGCGGGAGTCCGCCTTTGGAATAGGTGGTGCCGTGAAAGCTGTCGTAGCCTTCGAGGGCGCGGCGAAAGTCGGATTGCGTGGCGGGCGTGCCGAAGGCGAGGCCTCCGCGATCGTAGTGCAGGACGAGATCGCGCTGGCCGAAGAGAGCGCGGGAGAGGAAATCGTCGAGCGAGATGAAGGTGGTGGGGCCGTCGGGTGCGCGGCTGGGGACTAGGTCGCGGACGTTGCCGGAGAGGACGAACATGGCGAAGGAGCGCGAATAATATTTTTCGGAGAGTTCGCGGGCCCAGAGCGGGAGGGCGTCGAGATAGTTGTCATTCTTCGTGGGATCGGCGGGCGTGGTCATAAGGTTGTCACTCTACAGCGGGTTCGGTAATGGTTCGTTTGGCTCACGCGCGACGTCTGAGGAGCAGGAGATCCTTCCCTCCGCCTGAAGAACGGCTCCGCTCAGGATGACGCCCTCGAATTAGGGTCAGGCTTAGCATTAATTTGGAATTCTTGTGCGGGTTGAGCTGGAGGTCGTTGATGAGCTGTCGAGCGACATTAGGCCGTCTAGGTTTGGGGACATGTCGCTGAAGATGGTTTCGACTTGCTGGACGGTTTGTTCGGTTTGTTCGACGTCGCGGACTAGGCTGTCGAGGCGGTCGCTGACTTGTTGCGGGTCGCGCATGGTAACGGACTGATCGCGGACGAGCATGAGAACGTCTTCGACGGCGGAGGTTTGCGCGTCGACGACTTTGCGGTTTTCGATGATCTTGTCGAATTTCTCCAGACGCTTGTTGAGGATTTCGATGCGCTTCTGGTTGATTTCCTGCACGCGCTGCGGCTCGCTGGGCAAAGATTTTTCGAGGCCGGCGATTTCGTGTTTGATGTCTTCATGGGTAGTGCTCTTCAGATACTGCTGCTGTTGCGCGAGCGCGACGAGGAGGCGGGCGTATCCGGTGAGGAGGCCTTGCAGGCTGGTATCGATTTGCTGCAGGAAGATTTGCGACTGCGAGGAAAGTTGCGCGAAGTTGGCGCGGATCGATCCGCAGATTTGGGCGCAGTGAACGTAGCGGCTTTGCAGCTCCGGCGAGAGGTTGCGCAGCATGTCGTTGAGATTTTGTTGATGCCGGAGTTGCTCGTCGGCGAATTGCCAGGAGCGGACGAGGCGGCGGAAGCGCGAGCTTTGCGGGACGATGGCGAGATACATCAGTTCGACTCCGGCGGCGAGGAGGATGGGCAGCGCGGTGCCGCTGACGAGGGCGAAGACGCCGGCTCCGGCGAGGGTGATCCAGTTGTATTGCCAGTGAAAGGCGGCCTTGAGGTAATCGATCTTGTCGTCGTGCGGTGGCGTCGGATCTTGGAGGTCGCCGAGGGGCATTGAGAGTCCTGAGTTGGTCGTCGAATAATGTTACGGCGTTGTCATGTTTGTGTCGTCCCTGCGGGACTTATTTCTAAAAATCGAATTTTACGCGGCCATAAATGGCCGCTCTTCCACGGTGGCTCCCGGCTGCAGTTTTCACGATCATTCTTCCGCCCTTTCGGGGCTTGTTCATCTTTTATCGCCTACCCACGGCTTGCGCTGTGGGCTGCATTCTTTCGCCGCTTCGCGGCTGGCGCATCTTAGTTACCTACTCACACGCTCACGCGGACCTGGCCGGTGCCGGGGGCTTTGCGCAGGCGGCTTAGGACGTAGTTTTGCAGGTCGTGAAATTCGTTGCGCTGCTTGAGGCCGAGTTCGCGCGGGCGGTCGAAGGGGACCTGCAGGTCTTCGACGATGGTGCCGGGATGCGCGCTCATAATAAATATGCGGTCGGCGAGGTAGATCGCTTCCTCCACGTCGTGCGTGACGAACAGGATGGTGCTGGCGGTCTCGTCCCAGACTTTGAGGAGAAGCTGCTGCATCTCGCTGCGCGTTTGCGCGTCGAGCGCGCCGAAGGGCTCGTCCATAAGAATGACCGAGGGACGAAGCGCCAGAGTGCGCGCGATGGCGACACGCTGCTGCATGCCTCCTGAAAGCGTCTCGGGATAGGCGTTTTCAAAACCGCTGAGCCCGATGGCCTCGATCAATTGCGCGACCGTTTCCTTGCGCTTGGCTTCGGGAACGCCGTTGATTTTCAGGCCGTAGGCTATGTTACCAGCGACGGTAAGCCAGGGAAACGAAGTGTATTTCTGAAAGACCATGCCGCGATCTTTGCCGGGGCCGTGGACGGCAGTTTCGTTGACGAGGACTTCGCCGGAGTCGGGGTGGTCGAGTCCGGCGATGAGGCGGAGAAGCGTGGACTTGCCGCAGCCGGAGGGTCCGAGGAGGACGCGGAATTCGCCGATGTCACGTCCGGCGGGGGTGAAGGCGTCTTCGATTTCGAAGTTGATGTTTTCGAGCGCGTTGACGGATTCTCCGTTGGCGGCGGGGAAGGTGCGGGAGACGTTGCGGACGGTGATTTTGGATTTGTGATCCATGGCGTTGCGTTATCAGTTTCGTTTTCGCGTCATGCGATTGGTGCCGTGGTAGAAACGCCTTTCCGAGTTTGTGGTAGTGCCATCAGGCACGAGGTCCTTCGACTGCGGTTGGATTTCGCGCCGAGCGCGAAATCCAATCCTCGCTTAGGATGACAATTCTTAGGTGCTCTCTTCATCTCGTGCTTCAGGCCTCGCTTTTTTGGGCGGCGTGTTTTGTCGCTTTTAGGTGCGTTGTGGCGCTGGCTACGGCTGCGCCGCCTCCGCTGAATGTTCCCGTTGTTTTGCGCCAGGGGAAGAGCAGTCCTTCCAGGAACGTCAGTAAAAATCGGAACAAGAATGCGGCGACTCCGATGGCGATGATGCCGGCGTAGACGCGATCGAAATCCAGAACTTTGCGCGCGGCTTCGACCATGTAGCCAACGCCTTTGCGGGCGTTGAGCATCTCGGCGAGGATGACGTAGGTCCAGCCGATGTCGTAGAGAATTCGGAAGGAAGAAAAGATGGCTGGAAACGATGCGCGGAAGAGCAGCCATAATGCCTGGCGCTGGCTTGCGCCCAGCGTGTAGGCGGTTTCGAGTAGCGAGTTGTCGACGCGGTTGACCTCTTCGACGACTAGGGCTAGGAGGTAGAAAAACATTCCGAACCAGAGGAAGGCAATCTTTTCGGTTTCGTCGATGCCGAAGAGCGCGATGAAGGCGGGAAGAAAAGCGGTGAGCGGCATGGCGCGCATCGGGGCGGCGACGGGATTGACGAGTTCGAAGAGCCAGCGGTAGCTCGACATGAGAATGCCGAGCGGGATGGCGATGACGGCGCACCAGAAAAATGCCTGCGCGATGCGCCACCAGCTCATGAAGACGTTGCCGAGGAGATCGTAGTCGGTCCACAGCATACCGAAGGCGCGGACGACGCCGAGCGGGCGCGGGAAGAGTGAGACGTGCGGACCTTGCCAGTAGGGGAGGAGAATCCAGAGAAGGATGATGGAGCCCCAGGTGATGATGGGGGATGCCCAGCGGACCCAGGGTTGGACGTCTTGGCGGATTGTGAGCCAGTTGGACATTTGTGGTCAGGGCTTACGTGGTCAGTCTTATAAGGAAGCGAGCCAAACGCGCGATTTTATTGCGTCGCAAACAGCGCGACGCATCGCGCGGCTCGCCCGGATCCCTCGCTGCGCAAAAAGCGCTGGCTCGGGATGACAATGCTTCTATGCTTTTATCTGCTGCTTCTTCCGCTTTCTTTTTTTCCACGGCTTGCGCCGTGGACTGTAATCTTTCGCCCCTTCCCGGTTGTGCTGGTTCCCACGACATTTGATTCGCTGGCGGCAAAGTCGAGCTTCGCTCGACGGACGGGCAGGAGTGCCCGTCCCCACACAAACCAGGCCCCACACAAACTATGAACTTGGGTTGGCATAGACTTTGATGTCGGTGCGGCGATTTTTTTCGCGGCCCTCGGGTGTGTTGTTGTTGTCGATGGGCTTGTCGGGGCCGTTGCCTGCGGTGCGCAATCTAGCGGCGGGGAATCCGTATTTTTGCATGAGATAGTTTTTTACCGCGTCGGCGCGGGCGTGCGAGAGCTGGATGTTCAGGGCGCGCGCGCCAGTGGAGTCGGTGTTGCCATCGATATCGACGACGGTGTTTTCGTAGGCGCGCATGGTTCCGGCGAGTTCGTCGACGATGGCGCGCGAGTCCATGCTCATGGCGGCAGAGTTGGGATCAAAATAAATGGAGCGGTGCTGAGTGGCGATGGGCGTTGCGCCCGCGGCCGGCTGTTTGTATTCGATGGGCGCTTCGGTCGATGCCATGGAAAAGCTGTCAGAAAGTTTGTCGACGTAGCGGCGATCGAGGCTGTCTTCCGGATTGAAGGTGTGTTTGATGATGCGCAGGTCGCGATACATGTCCTGGGCCATGCTGAGGATGTTGTCGTAGTCGGGATTCGACCCGGCGGTGCCCATGAAGGAGCGGTTGTCGGCGTAGTCGGCGAGTTTGACGCCGCCGAGCATTGTCTTGGCGAGGTCAGAAGGGATGTTGAAATCTTTCACGGTGCCGATCAGGTTGTAGGCGCGCTCGGGTTGGGTCTTGATGAACTCGACGCCTTCGAGCCATCCCTGGGCGAATTTAAGGACGGTTTGCGGATGCTTGGCAGAGAAGTCGTCACTGACGATGAGGATGTCGGCGATGAGACGGTTAGCGACGCGAGTGTCGTAGATCTTTTTGGAGCCGGCGCGTTTGGCGACGGCGTCGCTCATGTCGGGATCCCAGGCGACGGCGGCGTCAACTTTTTCCTGCGCGAATAATGTGGCGGGCTCGATGCCGTCTTTGGTGTGGACGGCTTTGTTGAAAATTTCGTTGCGCTGATCGGTGTTGAGGCCGGAAGTCTTCAGGCCGTTATAAAGAAGGAAGTGCGAAGGCGTGTAGGGAGCGAAGGCGACGGTTTTTCCGGCAAGATCTTCGATGCTGTTGATGCCCTGCTTGCCGATGACGCCATCGGCGCCGCGCGACCAGTCGACCATGAGGAAGGCGTGGGAGCCGAATCCTTTTTCTTTGAACTGGGCGTAGTCCTTCGCGTAGACGTCGGCGGTGGTGAGCATGACGTCGACGTTGTCGGTAGCGAGAGCGGCTGCGCCTTCGGTCCAGTCATCGATGATCTTGAAAGAAACTTTCAGACCTTTTTTGCCGAAGATGGAGTCAGGCTGGGTGTCGAGTCCGCCATTGGCAACGAGGCCGCCGGCGCATCCGACCCAGACGTTGACGCGGACGCGGACTTCGGGATCGGAGCTGGTCGAGGATGCGGGGATCAGCAGAGGCTTGGAGGCGTCGACGGGCTCGGTGGATTTGACCGTCTTGCTGGAGCCGGGCATCATGCTGGCGAGGTCGATTACGCCGTAGTGGTTCAGGCCGTAGCCGACGATGACTACGCCGATCAGGAACATGAGGACATATCCGCCGCGTTCGATTTTGACTGCCATAGTTTCCTCCCCTTCGGTTCACGGGGGCTAAAGCCCCTTCGATCTCTTCTTCTAACGCGGCGCTGAAGCGCCGCTCTTCCACGGTGGTTCCCGGCCGCGTTTTCTTTCGCCGCTTTGCGGCTGGTTATTTTCTCTTCCCTTTACCCACGGCTTGCGCCGTGGGCTGTATTCTTTCGCCGCTTTGCGGCTGGACGGGCAGGAGTGCCCGTCCCTACACAAACATTTACGAGGTGCGTTGGGGTTCTTTGGCGGCTATGGTTTTTTCGGTGGCGCCGCCGGCTTCTGGAGCGGCCAAGCCCATTTCGATTTTGAATTGCTTGACCAGTTCGCTGGCCTGCAGTTTTTCGGCGTCGTCGTCGATCTTTAACTTTTGCTGGTCGACGTTGGTCAGAGCCATATCCATGCGGGCTTCGTTGACGGCGGTGGTCTCTTCGATCTTGCGGACCATTTCGTCGTGGGTCTGGCTGATGCCGGCGACTTCGAACTGCTCCATGGCGTCGGCAACTTTTTTCTGCCACTGGGAGCGGCGATAGTCGGCGATGGCGCTGAGGGCTTCGTGCGTCTTGCGATCTTTCTCGCGCATGAAGGCCTGCTTCACGGCCATGGCTTTGTCGAAGGCGGCGCGGGCGGTAGCGACCTGGCCCTGATTGCGGGCGAAGGCTCCCTTGAGCTGCTCGAGCTGCGTGGCGTAGGCGCCGGCGATGTCGTCGCGTCCGGCCTGGATGGCCGCCTTGATCTTGGCGGTCAGGTTGGCCATGTCGGTCTTATATTTGGCCTCTTCTTTTTCGAGCAGAGTGACGTTCGCCTTGACCATGGCGATGCTCTCGTTCATGCGCGGAACCTGATCGTTCATGTCGCGGATGTTCTGTTGCAGGATCAGCTCAGGATCTTCGGCGACGGAGATAAAGAAGCCGACGAAAGAACGCATCATTCGAGAAAATCGATTCCACATAAAAGCCTCCTCTTAATTACGAACTCCGACGACGGATCAGGAACGTTGCGGTGCTTTGGGTTGAGGCGGCGGAGCGTTCACGTCGCCCGTGGTGATGGGATTTTCGCTGGTGAAATATCCCACGGCTTCGGCAATCTTCTTTTCTTCCTGCTGCTTTTTCAGACGCCAGGAGGTGAAGCGTTCTTTCTCACGCGTGATGGCGTCGTTGTTCGACTGAATCTTGGCTCGCTGCTCGGTGACGTATTTGTCGATCTGCGTCTGGATGTCGGCGTTTTCTTTGGTCTTGCGCGTTTCGAGTTCTTCGGCGGTGCGCTGTTGCACGCGTTCGTAGCCGTCGAGGGCGCGGTCGCGGCGGACGGCATCTTGAATGACGTCTTTAATTTCGACTCCGGCGGCGTCGAGGGCGACCAGGACAGAGGACTTCTTTACATCCGAAGGAAGGTTGCGGATGTGCTCGCTTTCGAGCATCTGCGAAACCTTGAGGATCGAGTATCCCTTGGACGCGGGCGGAATTTCGGCGGCCTTGTAGATCTCATCGAAGGACGTGGGATCGAAGACCGGGGTGGTGAATTGCGGCTCGGACGCCACCGTGGCCGCGATTTCGGCGACGCTCTGGGCGGCGGACTTCGCCGGGCCGGGAGTTTTGGAGGCTGGCGCAGGAACGCCTGGTTTCGCGGACGCCGTCGAGGCCTCAGGTTCGTCGATGGAAACGATGTAGTTGTACCACTTCTTCGACATGGGCCTCCTTAATATGTCACGGTTGGAACAGGGTTGGGCAGCAGAATCGCATAACTGCGTGCGACTGAAAAGTAATTGCCTGCTTCGGGATTGTCAAACGTCTTCATATCGCTACGAGCCTCGCCGGGGCTACGTTTCCTTACGTTCGAGGCGGCTCTGTCGTCCGCTCCCGAGGGTCTCTGTACGGAATAATAGATGTGGAGGCAATCAGCTAGAATGGGCATCTTTACGGTTCAAAATGAACGGGATTTTGAACGGGATCGCTACGGTTTGGCTTACGCGACAGGGCGGGTGAGCGGGAGATCCTTCACTCCGCCTGAAGAACGGCTACGTTCAGGATGACAAGCGCTCTTTATCCGGCTCTTTATCCGGCTCTTTATCTGAAGGAAGAAGGTGGAAAATTTGGCCGCTGACGAACTGGCATTGGTGTTGAGCCGCGTGGTGGAGATTAAGGCTGACTATGATGTGCGGCTGCTGGCGCAACAACTGGGGACGAATTACCGTTCGCTGATGTACTGGCTGCGCGGGGAGCGGCCGATGCCGGCGCACCTGCTGCCGCGGATTTGTGAGCTGCTGAATAATTATGAAGCGCTCGATGTGCTGGAGAGCCAGGCGGGGAGGGTCGCGTTCAAGCTGCCGCGTCCGGATGCTTCGCTGGAAAAGGAGTTGGTGGCGATTTCGAAGCTGATCCGGCAGGTGGGGGATGCGCTGGAGAGCGTGGGCGAAACGCTGGCCGATGGGGTGGTGGAAGAGAAAGAGTTGAGAGCGACGGTTCCGAAGCTGGAGTCGGTGATACGGGAGTGCGCGGCGCTGAAGTATCTGCTGGAGGATTTGGCGAAGCGGGGGAGGAAGAAGCGGTAGATATTCGCAGTTGTTTGGTCGGGCTTACGCAATAGGCCGGTTGAGACCGAGACCCTTCGCTGCGCCTGAAAAGCGGCTCCGCTCAGTATGAGGCCACAAATTCAGGGGTTTAGAAAAGAATGCGGGACGATCGTGAGGGTCTGAATGCCGACATAAAAGCCGACGCTAACCCATGATCGTCCCGGAATATACGAACCTCCCGGGCAAGGAGATTCATTGGGGCTATGAGTAGAGTTTTAACAAATGGGTCGATTGTGGGCCATACAGCGAATTATTTAGAACTAGCAATGGCTGAGGGTAGCGTTTAGGCCTACGGGGTTTGCCCGATTGCCCTACTGAGTATTGTTATGGCCTAATCCGTTTGGATAGGCTGAATCATGACCCCCGCAAGCGAGCCCTTACCCCAAGCCCTCCCCGTACGCCATTCGACCACGGAGTATTTGAGAGTTGCGTTTGACGCGTGGCCTTACGTGTTTATCAGCGTGTCGGTGATTGGGTTGATTTATATCGGGATCAACGCGATTCGTTGATTTTGGAGCACTGGGGCTGAAGCCCCTTAATCGTGGGGCGCTCATCCACGATGATTCCCGACATTTTCACGTAGCGCGTCTGCCCTCAAGGGCTCGTGCTGAGGGAGATTCCTCGCTTCGCCTGAAAAACGGCTGCGCTCGGGATGACGCCACATTTCAATCGAGTGATGGCTCTCCCCACGGCTTTTCGCCGTGGGCTGCGTTTTTTAATTGGAATCAGCGCTCGACTTCAAACAGCGGATCACGCGTTGCGGCAATCAGGCTACGTGGACGATGCCGTTGCGGACTGCGTAGAGGGTTAGGTCTACGACCGAGTGCAAGTCGAGTTTCCGCATGAGGTTGGTGCGGTGAGTTTCGGCGGTCTTTACGCTGAGGTTCAGCGTAGTGGCCACCTCTTTGGTTGTTTTGCCTTCGGCAAGCAACTGGATCACCTCACGCTCGCGTGGGGTCAGGACACCGCGCGCAGCCTGATCGGACGGACTCGTGTTGGGATGGAGATATCCATCGAGGACGAGTTGCGCGACTTTGGTGGTGAAGAATGTGCGGCGCGACTGCAGCGCCTCGACGGCGGAAACCAGGTCGCGTCCAGCGTCGGACTTGAGAAGAAATCCGCGGGCGCCGGCGGCGAGCACGTCGCGAACGACCTGCTCGGTATCGTGCATGGTGAGAATCAGCACGCGAGTGTTGGGCGCATCCGTGAGAATCTGGCGGGTGGCGTCAAGACCGTTCAGGCCCGGCATCGCGATATCGAGCAGGGCGACGTCAGGCTTAAGACGCACGGCGGAGCTGACGGCATCGCGGCCATTGGCGGTCTCGGCAACGACCTCCCAGCCTGGATGTGCTTCGAGTAAAGAGCGGATTCCTTTTCTTACAACTTCATGATCATCTGCGATGAGAATTCGTAAAGCGCTCACACGACACCTCCGGAACGGGAGAAAATCTGAAGGTACAGATAATCCTTCAGAAGAATTACTACTGGGATCGGCGTAACGCGATTAGTAATGCACAAGGTTTGCCAAACTCTAATTCCCTTAGCTGACAACACCTTCCCGGGTGCCGTCAGGTAATGTATGTAAGTTTTGCAACCCTGGTTACCGAAAACTACGCCAATTAGCTCCGGTAGGCCCTATCTAATATTGGATTGGGCACTGAGTCGATCAGGTGTTTGCTGTAAAACCTTTGCGGTAAGGGATTAGTCTTCTTTTTCGTGGTTGCACCGGGGCTAAAGCCCTCACAATTTTGACCTCTACGCGGCCCTTAAGGCCGCTCTTCCACGTTATTGGCGGCTTTTGCGGGGTAGTGTGCCATTCGCTTGCGCGCTAGGCCGGTTCAGCGGGAGATCCTTCACTCCGCCTGAAGAACGGCTCCGTTCAGGATGAGGCCAAAGAAGGACTTACCGGACGTCCAATTCTTATTCTTACTGAGCGGAGGGGACGGGTTTGGGTATGGGGATGGGCAACGGTCCGGCGCTGTCGGGCGGGACTTCGATCTGGATGATTTTGTTTTTGATGGCGTAGACGACCAGGTCGCGAATGGAGTGCAGGCTGAGCTTTCGCATGATGTTGCTGCGATGGGTCTCAATCGTTTTGGTGCTGAGATTGAGCAATGAGGCCGCTTCTTTCGAGCTGCGGCCTTCGGCCAGCAACTGCGTGATCTCGCGTTCGCGGGCGGTCAATGTGGGCAGCGTCGGGGGATGATTACGGGAAATCGCATGGCCTTTTTCCAGGAATCCGGCCAGGAGCAGTTCATTCACGCGCGGGGTGAAGAACATGCGCTTGCTTTCGAGAGCTTCGATGGCGGTCACGAGGTCGCGGGCAGCGTCGGATTTGAGAACGAAGCCGCGCGCGCCTGCGTCGAGCGCTTCACGGATGACCTGATCGGCGTCGGTGACGGTGAGGACGATGATTTTTGCCGTGGGATCTTCCTGCAAGATGCGGCGGGTGGCGTCGAGTCCGTTGAGATTGGGCATGCCGATGTCGATGATGATGACATCGGGCTTGAGCTGGCGCACCTTTTCCACGGCTTCGCGGCCGTCATTGGCTTCGCCGCAGATCTCCCAGCCCTCATGGCGTATGAGGAGAGAAGC
>Ga0206795_1107_pt1 | contig 17018 bp, 13 predicted proteins | sample Alteio_BWOrgCont_71_FD_152872 | JGI IMG/M metagenome (GOLD analysis project Ga0206795, IMG submission 152872) | Enriched cells from forest soil in Barre Woods Harvard Forest LTER site, Petersham, Massachusetts, United States -... | ecosystem: Environmental > Terrestrial > Soil > Temperate forest >... | reverse complement strand
CAAAAAATCGATTAAATCAAATCCTACATCGTCAGAGTTAGTCGTGACAAAATTACTCACTGAACTTGAAAACTCTTTACGCACGTCTACACATCCTGAATTAATTGCCTCCAATATCCAATTATTTACAATATTAATCAAGTTTTTCCATCAGAAAGACATTAGCCTCATCAGTATATTCCTATGCATTAACCATCAACAAATAGTCGATAGATACGACCCGAGCGATGAAGCCTTTAATATAGCAACTCATCTTCTACGTAAACTTTCCGGTTATAGAAACAAATCGTTCATCCACTTTTTCTTGAAAACCGCCCAGACTCTCGATGCTAAGCTTGTTGAGCCAATGCTGACGAAGCCATGGATTAAAAAAATCATTGATGAAGTTAATGTTTTAGAGATTAAAGATCAGTCATACATCAATGCATTGAATGCGTTTGTTTTTACTCACAGGGTCATGTTCGAAGATGATGCGAAACCATTAGCAATGAACAACACCTTCCTCACGCTATTTAAAGGCGTAATTGATCATCATAACCCACATCCTGATAACAATGGAGCTAGCGCAAGCTCGAAACCTGGTGGATCGAAAAAGTAGATTATGCGTTCCGACGCATAGCCAGCAATAACAACCCTGTCCCCATACAAATAGCTGAATCCGCCATATTAAACGCCGGCCAATGATGTACGCCCACATAGACATCTATAAAATCGATCACGTATCCATACTGGAATCGATCAATCACATTGCCAATCGCACCACCAATGATCAGCGACAAACCCAGTCGCGTGCAACGATCTTTCAGCGGCGTTCTGTGCAACCAAATCGAAAAGATGATCACCATCGCAATGGCTAAACCCGATAAAAAATAGCGCTGCCAACCACCTTCATCCGCCAAGAAACTAAACGCAGCGCCTAAATTGTGCGCTAACGTTACATTAAAGCCAGGAAAAATTGGCACTATTTTGCCTACGTAAAATGTTTCACTGATCCAGGTTTTTGAAACGAAATCGAGCATGATCGTTGCAACAATGATGCATGCGCAGACAACTTTACGCATACAAGCGAACCTCACCTGCGCCATCCACGTTCTCAACACAACGTGAACATAATTCAGGATGCGCAGACACACTGCCAACATCATGACGACGCTGCCAGCAACGGACACATTTCACCGCTTCTGTCACATTGATTTCAACCGCTAGGTCTGGAATCGCAGTGTTTGATTCACGGGTCATCTGCACAACCGACGCGTCTGATGTGATCAACACAAATCGTAATTCATCTTTTAATGCTTGTAAATCAGTTAACGTTTTGCCCTTCGCATGCAACACGACATGTGTATCCAATCCCGATCCAATATCACCTGCTTTGCGCAATGCTTCAAGATGCTTGTTCACTTCATCACGGATCATCATGATGCCAGCCCAATATTCATCTGTGAAAACAGCATCGGTAACATCTGTTGGAAATTTGTCGTACCACGTTTGCGTGAATAACGACTCCCCCTGGTATCCAGGAATTTGTTCCCAAATTTCGTCTGCCGTAAATGATAACACCGGCGCCATCCAACGCGTCAACGCTTGTACCCAATGATACAACGCTGTTTGCGCACTGCGACGTGCCACGCCATCTGCTTTCGCCGTGTATTGACGATCCTTGATAATGTCTAAATAAAAACTGCCTAAATCAATACTGCATGCATGATGCAATTTTTGATACACGTGATGGAATTCAAATGCATTGTAATGATCAATCAATTCTTTTTGCAACTCAATCGCACGACGGATCATATAACGATCCAATGCCGTACATTTCGACGCTGGTAATAAATCTTTCTTCGGATCAAATCCATTTAAATTCGCTAACAAGAACCGTGATGTATTACGAATACGACGATATGCATCGACTGTTCTGTTCACAATCTCATCTGAGTACGTCATGTCATTGCGATAATCACTGCCAGCAACCCATAAACGTAATATATCCGCACCCAACTGCGAGACCACTTTGTCCGGCGCCACATCGTTACCCAACGATTTTGACATCTTGCGGCCTGTGCCATCTAACAAAAATCCGTGCGTCAATACTTGCTTGTACGGCGCTTCATTGTACATCGCCACACGTGTCATGAGCGACGAATTGAACCAACCACGATGCTGGTCCGATCCTTCTAAATATAAATCAGCCGGTGAATGCAATTCCTTTCGAACATCTAACACACATGCGTGTGTCACACCAGAATCAAACCACACATCCAGACCATCCGGAATTTTATGGTATGCATCAACATCGCTTCCAATCAAATCCGCATCAGGATAGGTGTACCACGCTTCCATCCCGTGCTTTTCAATTTCGAGCGCAACCTTTTCCATGATGGCTTGTGTGTTTGGATGCAACTCGCCCGTGTCTTTGTGCATGTAACTGGTGATCGGCATCGTCCATGTGCGTTGACGCGAGACGCACCAATCCGGCGCGTTTTCTACCATCTTCGTGATACGCGCTTCGCCCCACTCAGGCACAAACTTAACGTCTTTAATCGCTTTTAATGCATTCCGACGTAAACCTTCTTGCTCCATGCTGATAAACCACTGCGGCGTTGCACGGAAAATAATCGGCGTACGGTGACGCCAACAATGCGGATAACTGTGCTGTACTTTGTCTTGCGCCAATAATCGGCCTTGCTCTGCTAGTTTTTCGATAATGGTATCATTCGATTTGAATACATGCATGCCAGCAACCACCGGCGTGTTGCCCGAAAATAATCCACGCGCATCGACACGGTGATCCATCGTCAAATGATTTGCCATCGCTACACGATAATCGTCTTCACCGTGATCAGGGGCGGTGTGTACACAACCCGTTCCTGTTTCCGTTGTAACATGGTCACCCAAAATCACCGGGACCGTTGTTTCCACCCACGGATGGAGCAACGTAATGTGTTCTAGTTCACTGCCCTGCGCCGTTGCGATCACTTCGAATTCACTCACTCCGTAGGCAGCCATGCACGCTTCGACACGCGATGTCGCTAACACTAAACATTCCGGCCCTTTGCCACGATTCATCGCCACAAATGCATATTCAAGTTCAGGATTTAAACAAACCGCTTTGTTCGATGGTAGAGTCCATGGCGTGGTCGTCCAAATCACGAATGATACTGAAACAAACCGGGTTTGCGCTAAGCGCGGGACTTTGCCATTGAGCATGAGATGATCAACAACCGGGAAGGTCACGTGTACTGACGGCGATGTCTTGTCTTGATATTCCACTTCCGCTTCAGCCAACGCAGATTTACAATCAAAACACCAATGAACAGGCTTGAACCCCTGCACCAAGTGACCATTCGCAATGATCTTCGCGAGTGATCGCACCACGTTCGCTTCAAATTCATGATCCATCGTTAAATAAGGATTGAACCAATCACCGAGCACACCCAATCGAATGAATTCTTTGCGCTGCGCTTCCACTTGCGTCATCGCATAATCACGGCATGCTTTGCGGAATTCTGGCGCGCTGATTTTATCGCCCACACGACCTACTTTCTTTTCCACATTGATTTCAATCGGCAAACCATGACAATCCCAACCAGGAATGTAAGGGCAATCAAATCCGCTTAACGTTTTGGCTTTCAAAATGAAATCTTTGAGAATTTTATTCGTGGCGTGGCCTAAGTGAATCGCACCATTGGCATACGGAGGTCCATCATGCAAAATGTATGTTGGCGCACCTTTGCGTGCTTCGCGAATCGCTTCGTATAGATTTTTTTCTTGCCAGCTTTTTAAACGCTCCGGTTCACGTTGCGATAAGTTCGCCTTCATCGCAAAACCGGTTTCAGGTAAATTCAAAGTCTGTTTGTAGTCCATCTCGTTGCCTATTCATTTAAATAAAATATTGTCTTCGCGACAGCGACGTCCGCTGCTATTTGTGATCGCAATTCTTCTATAGAGGCGAAGCGTTGTTCACCTCGAATAAACTGCATGAACACGATCGTCAAGCGCTTACCGTACAAATCCTTGTCTGCATCGAGTAAATGGACTTCGAGCAAGGTTTTGAGGCCGCATACCGTCGGACGAGTGCCTAAATTAGCCACAGCGGGGTACATTGTACCATCATTGGTCAGGGCCTTCACAGCAAAAACACCCCGTAAGGCAGGTTCACGACGCGGGTCGATATTGGCCGTCGGGAACCCTAATTCCCGCCCTCGCCCATCACCCCGGCGGACTTTGCCGGACATGCTGTATCGGCGCCCGAGGTACTTTTCCGCTTTCAATAAATCATGGGATTTTAGGGCCTCTCGGATGGCTGTGGAGCTAACACGATGGCCTTCTATCGTGATAGGGGCGAGTTCCGTCACTTCAAAACCCGCTTGCATGAGCATCCCGATGTCCCCAGTACGGTTAGCCCCAAAACGCCAATCGTGGCCAACGACTAGATGCCTCGGTTTGAGCGCACCTTTCAAGAAGGTGTCTATGAAGGATTCCGCGGTCATGGTCGCAAAGGCTTGGTTGAACGGAAGGATGACTAGGGCATCGGCGCCTAAGGCTTCACATTGCGCTGCCTTCTCGCGTAACGTCAGTAATCGCGTCGGCTTGTCTTTGGCGAAGAATTCTTGGGGTTGAGGCTCGAAGGTGACGACGATGCTGGGAACCTGGCGGGCCTTCGCCTCGTTCACCAAGGTCTGCAGCATGATTTGATGCCCGATGTGGACGCCGTCGTAATTGCCGAAGGTGACAACGCCGCCTTGTAAAGAGGGAGGAATGTTAAAGCCTTTAATGTATTTCATATTATTCAATCACGATGGGCTTCAACACATGTCTCGGTCTAAACCCTAATACCAACAACGTCATCACATACACAATGACACCCAACACAATGTATCCAGTCAAATACATCGCACGAAACACGGAATGCATCACGGACAAATCACCCACCGCTTGCACTACAAAATACAACGCCGCACCCATCGCGATGTTCGCCACAATCACTCGCGGCCCAAAACTTATCCAATCTTTTTGAAATGACACATGATGCCGGCGCTTCATGCGTATATATAAGAGTAAACCCGTCATCGTCGCCGCAACCGATGTCGATAACGCCAAACCCGCATGCGCCAAATATTGCATCAGCACCGCGTTCAATCCAACATTTAAAAATAAACTGATTGTCGCGATCTGTACTGGACCCTTCATGTCCTGCTTCGCATAACAAGCCACCGACAATACCTTCACAATGATAAACGCCAACAAACCAATCGCAAAAAAGATCAACGCTTTTTCAGATTGCGTCACGTCGTTCGCAGTAAATTTGCCGTATTGAAACAATGCAACGAGAATGGGCCGCGCCAAGACGCCCAAACCTACTGCCGCAGGTAGCGCGATCAGCCACGCAAACTTCATCGACCAATCCAAAATATCGTTATAGTGTGAATGATTTTTCTGCGCATGACCTTTCGATAAGTGCGTCAATGCAACCGTAGACAAAGCCACGCCGAACACACCTAGCGGAAATTGCATCATGCGTTCGGCATAGTACAGCCATGAAATACTGCCGTCCGGCAACATCGATGCAAACATCGTGTTGATCAATAAATTCACCTGCAGGATAGATGCGCCGTATATCAGTGGAACCATGAGCCGCAATAATCGCTGCACGCCTTCATGTTTAAAACCCAGCTTTGGCCGTGGTTTGATTTTAATTTGATAGAGAAAGGGTAGCTGAAATACAAACTGCAACACCCCGCCTAAAATTACCCCCCAAGCCAATGACATGATCGGTGTTTGTAAATGGCGCGTTAACCACACCATGGTCGCGATCATCGCAATGTTCAATAACGTCGGCGCAAAAGCCGGCGCCGTAAATTTACCATAGGTATTTAAGATGCCGGCCACAAATGCCGTCATGGTGATCAATAAAAGATAGGGGAAAGTGATGCGCAACATCTCCGTCGCTAAATCAAAACGTTCACCACTCACTTCAAAGCCTGGTGCAAATGCTCGGACTAAAAATGGCGCGCCCCAGACACCTAATATGGTGATGATCGTGACGACGAAGGCTAATGAGCCCGCGCAGGCATTAATGTAGTGCTTTGTCTCTTCCGCCGTCTTCTTATCTCGGTATTCGGCCAGTAACGGAACGAAGGATTGTGAAAACGCCCCTTCTGCTAATAAACTGCGGAAAAAGTTTGGCAACTTAAAGGCAACCAGGAAAGCATCGTATTGCGCTCCTGCACCAAAATATTGGGCGACCAACATGTCTCGCACAAATCCGACGATTCGTGAGATTAACGTCATGCTGCCGACTAAACTGGTTGATTTTGCTAGCTGTTTGCTCATGCATGAATTATATACGAAATATCTAAAGGGGGGGACGGGCAAATGTGATTAAAAAGTGTGGGCCTATCCCCCCATTGTGAGCCACATTTGCCCTTACAAACTCAACGCATGCTTTGTCCCCTGGATAATACCTAACTCCAATTCCTGCGTCACTCTCTTTCGGTAAAACGGCGTAAACAATATTGAACTTTGTGTAATAGGAACAGATATACAATGTTGATTGATAAGCTCAGGCTCAGGCTTGATGCTATTCTTTTTGTCAGCAGAGGCAAATGTTTTAATATCAGCTTTCGTCGCTATGATTTCCTTCTCAATCACCGCATCATACCCTTCCTGCTTCCCATCCGCGCCTGATAAAAAAGACGTCACAAAACCACAGATCGCAGTAAACACGCCCAACCCAGCCCCATCCACAGCCATCCCACCCAAAAAAGCCGGCACCGCATTGCCTAACGCATTCATCGTGCGTGTCAATCTCACCCAGAGGGATTGATGCTTTTCAGGCTCAGGATCACCATGATGACGATTATATAAATTAGTCACTTGCGTATACGCTTTTTCTGCGTAAAACGAAATCCCAGTCAACGATAATAACGTCAAAAGAGCAACCGCTAATTCAAAAGGCATGATCGATGAAACAACATCAGCCGTCGCCAATGACGTGAAAATCGCTCCCACTAACACGCAACTTAAGCATGCAACATAACCTGCTATGTATCGCCAATCACCCTTCACGTCTCTATATAAATGGGCAAGGTGTTCCGATGGCGTGAATTTCAACCATTTTTTATTGAATTTGTTACAAATGCTGAATTCAGGAATAAAAAAAATAGTGCCTAACATGGAGGTCAATAGGATTTTAACGGGATCAACCCAGCTTGCAGTCGTGTCCATCGTGGCATCGAAAAACAGCCACATTCCGTAAGCACATAATCCTGTGAGTAGCGCACTGTACAGAAAAGCTAATGTCGCTGCGAGCCTTTTTCTAAACGTTGACAACTCTTCTTCATCTTCGCCCTTCATTTGATCGAAGATCATCTCTGTGGGCTCTTTACGTCCCAGCCAAAAATTTAATAATCCCGAGAAGGCGCCAGCAATAATGGGGATCGAGAGCAACAACCAATTCCAATCGTGAGCGATATTATTGAGACCAATGGTCATCACAAAATAACCCGCCAGGCCAGCCCCAACTGCAAAGGCATAGGTGCATGTCCAGAAAAGCCCGAACCTGGCGGAATACCTCAATTGCTCAAGCTGAGCTAATTGATAATTTAAAAGCCATAGCGCACCATGTTCACTAGCCAACCTACGCTTTTCTGCGAAATACTCAAAGCCTTTGTCGTAAACGCTTTTAGGTTGCGCTTTCGGCAATAAGGGTTCTTCTGCATTAATTAAAAGAGGATTTGTCATGTTTTTAATATATACGATATGAATACCGAAAATCAAATGCTATTCTATAGTTCCTTAGCACGGAGGTATTTAGCTGAGGATATCTAAGGCTTCTTTTAACAACGATCGCATGGTGTGCACGGGCGCGTCATGACGCGCCCCTACAGGAGGCGCAGCCAAAATAGTTGGCGTTTCTGTCACGACAGGCGGCTCAACGGCTAATTGAAGACGGGCGCCACTGATCGTGAAGCCCTTATCATAAAGTAGGTGTTTGATTTGCTGAATCACCATCACATCTTCGCGACGATAGTAACGGCGATTACCACGGCGCTTGTTCGGCCGCAGTTCAACGAATTCTTGTTCCCAGTAACGTAAGACGTGTGGCTTCAAGTCGCATAAAGTGCTCACTTCACCTATCGTGAAGTAGCGCTTATCGGGAAGATTCATCCTCGCGCTCCAACGTTTCCACTTTCGCCTTTAACTTTTGACCAGCGTGGAAAGTGACCACACGGCGCGGTTTAATCGGAATCTCGTCGCCCGTTTTGGGATTACGGCCTGGGCGTTCTGATTTATCACGTAAATCAAAATTACCAAAGCCCGATAGCTTCACTTGATGGCCCGTCTCCAAGGCCTCGCGGATTTCTTCAAAGAAAATCTCAACGATCTCTTTGGCTTCGCGTTTATTAAGACCAACACTGTTACACAACATTTCAGCAATATCTGCTTTGGTGATAGCGGACATGTTTTATTCCCTTACAATGGCCCCGAAGGCTTGCTTTAACCCGTGGATGACAGCCTGCATCGCTGTGTTGACTTCTTCATCTATAAGAGTGCGCGAAGAATGCTGTAAAATCAAGCCCAAAGCGACACTTTTTTTACCTTTTTCAATATGTTCCCCTTCATATACGTCAAAAATGGTGACGTCTGTCAAAATTCCGCCACCCACTTCCCTGACTTTAGCCAAAATGTCATTGGCAACCACCTTACTATCAACCACGATCGCTAAGTCACGTTGAATCGCGGGGAACTTACATACTTCAGCAAAACGTAATGCGCTACCTTCCAATAAGGGATCACGCAATAACTCAAATACAAACACAGGGCCACGTAAATCTAACTCGCGTACCCATCGCGGATGCAATGCACCGACAACCCCAATCGTGTGGAAACCCTGCATGATCGCCGCCGATTGCCCAGGCGCTAATACAGGATGTTCCATCGGGAGAAACGTCACCTTTTTCCGCGAAAAGGCTAATAACGCTTCAATGTCGCCCTTCACATCATAAAAATCATACGGGCGCGGCTTCTCTTGTTGCCAATACCCGGCTGTTTCGCCGCAAATTAAACCGGCAAGACGTTCTTCAAAACGTACATCCGGAATGGTACCATCAAAACACTGCCCAATTTCAAATATTTTCATGCTCAACGTTTGACGCGCTTGATTGTATAAAGCCGTTTGAATTAAACCAGGCCAAATGCTGTAACGCATCACGTTCATGTCAGGGGCGATGGGGTTGAGCAATGTGATCGGCGTTATCGTAGGAAACAACGCCGTGTGCAACGCTTCATCGATAAAACTGTAGGTGATCACTTCTTGATAACCACGATCAACCAAGGCTTCTTTTAAACGCTTCATCGGAATCGCTGTTTCGCTCAGTGTCGGCGCTGCGAGGATTGGCGGCAACGTTTCAGGGATTTTGCTATATCCATAGACACGCGCGATTTCTTCCAATATATCTTCGGGGATTTGAATATCGAAACGGTATGATGGCGGAATGACGGTAATAGCTTTCGCATTGACCGTGCAATTCATTCCCACGCGTGACAATAACGCAGCGACTTCATTCGCATCGGCGTCAATCCCTAAACGTGATTTGACGAGCGACAAAGGTAATATAATCGCAGGTGCAGAAGGTAATACGCCAGCCTCAACACGTTCAATCGGGCCCGCTTCACCACCCGCATGTGCGAGGATCAATGCTGTCGCACGTTCGAGCGCACGTTCTGCTAATAAAGGATCCACACCACGTTCGAAACGCGTGGCGCCATCGCTGTTCAATTTGTATTGACGTGCACGTCCACGCACGGATGATGGCGTGAAAAAACCGCTCTCTAAAAAAATATCCGTTGTCGCAGTGGTGACGCTACTGGATAATCCGCCCATCACACCGCCCAGTGCGAGGACTTTTTTATCATCAGCGATGATGCACGTGTCACGATCTAACGTCAGTGTACTATTGTCAATGACCGTGACCGTTTCACCATGACTTTGGCGGATACAAATATCGCCCTCGATCTTCGACACATCAAATGCGTGCATCGGTTGCCCTAATTCCATCATGACGTAATTAGCGATATCCACGATCAATGAGACAGGTTTCATCCCCGTGCTTTTGAGGCGCGCTAACAACCAATCCGGCGTGGGGAGAGACGCATTTATATTGATGATTCTGCGCCCGGAATAAAAGGGGCAGGATTTTGCATCTTTAATGATGATACGTTTTGTATCAGCGACAGTTGCAGGCACAGACTCAATCGCTAAAGGCATGAAACGCGCTTCTAGCAATGCAGCGGCTTCACGCCCAATACCTTGAGCGCTCAAACAGTCGCCACGATTGGGCGTGATGCCTAATTCGATCCACTGATCATCACCTTCTCGCGTGATGCTTTCCAGTTCCAAACCACCTGCTGTCAACGCATCACCGATAGCTTCGACTGTTGCAGTGGTTTTAACCCACGTTCTTAACCATTGTTCACTGAGTTTCATGAGACCACCCCTGCTGCCGGGTTTAAAAAGCGCAAATCGTTTTCGTAAAGTGCACGTAAATCATCAATGCCATATCGCAGCATCGCCAAGCGCTCTACGCCCATACCCCAGGCAAAACCGCTGTAGATATCAGGATCAATTCCACAGGCTTTTAAGACATTGGGGTGAATCATGCCTGCGCCCAACACTTCTAGCCAGCCGGTTTGTTTGCAAATACGGCAGCCTTTGGCTTCGCACTTCACGCAGCTGATGTCGACTTCGAGTGATGGCTCTGTGAAAGGAAAGTAGGAAGGACGTAAGCGAATGTCGAGTTCCTTTTCGAAAAAACGTTGTGCAAAGGCGTGGAGCAAGCCTTTTAATTCACCCAAGCTGACTTCTTTATCAACATACAAGCCTTCGACTTGGTGGAACATCGGCACGTGTGTGATGTCTTTGTCACGGCGGTACACTTTCCCGGGGGAAATAATGCGAAATGGCGGCGTATTATCATGCATAGTACGGACTTGCACAGGGGATGTGTGCGAGCGTAATAAATGCGTGTCTGAGAAGTAAAAGGTGTCATGCATCGCGCGGGCAGGATGATCCGCCGGTGTATTGAGAGCCTCGAAGTTATAGAAATCATTTTCGATTTCAGGTCCCGTGGCTACTTGGAAGCCAAATTGTTCGAAAATGCTGACAATGCGGTCCATCGCATGCGTGATGGGATGAAGACCACCACGAACAACATGCCGACCTGGGAGGGTGACGTCGATCGCTTGCTTATTGAGGGCGGAATCGAGAGCATGGGCATCGAGAATGGCTTTGCGAGTATTAATGGCTTCGAGTAATGTGGTTTTCGACTCGTTGACGATGGCGCCGCATTCTTTGCGCGTTTCAGGTGGGAGGCTGCCAAGCGCTTTTAAAAGGTCCGTAAATTCGCCCTTTTTACCTAAATATTGAACGCGAAGTAAATCGAGTTCGATTAAGTTAGAAGCTATGTTTATTTCTGCAATCGCTGCTTGTGTGGCTGCTTTTATCGATGCTATGTCCATGAATCCCCCCAAGTTTAGGAGTTTAACACGTATTGAGGCGTTTTGTTCACCGTGCCTGGCAGCACGACGGGCAAATGTGCTTGAAAAGCGTCATTTGCCCCTACGAAGAGAATGCTTGCTTAGTAATAGGTCTGTGCTATCATCTCGGCACCATGTTCACTACAAGGATAGATTATATGTATATGTTCTCACTTCAATATTGGCTCGGCTCATCTGCATCTACCGAACTGGAACACCCCACTGAAAAGGAACAAATCCTAGATCGCCTTTGCGCAACGGGCCCTTCAGCCTTCGCTGATCAAGAAACATTAATGCTGTCTTGGTCAACAAAATCACCTTCAATCGACAGCCGTCCCGAGATCATCGCGCAGCTTGCCAAAAACATGGCGCATCAAGAAACCTCATTAACCTATAAAATTTTATGCACCCTTTGGATCAGTAAATTAGATCCTGACAATGGGCATGATGAGCGTGCTAAGGCCATCCATGATCTTCTCAACTCAGGTGATCTCGACTCTCAATCCGCAGATTTATTCAGGGCATTTGCTCATGAATTGTCTCAAACTCAATGGATAGCCATTCAAGAAAGATTGTCAGCACTATTGAACCATGAAAACAGTGCTGCAACCATGGAAAATACTCAGGCCATACTCATCCTTGGGATAGCCTACCCACACGTCACTGCTAAAGAGCAAAAACAGATTTTATACTCACTCTACAGTCATTTTAACGACACGGATCCCGTTGTTCAACAAAACATAGCCGAATCGATAAGATTAATATATACCCACATCGATGATGAGACTGATTTCGAAGATGCACTCAAGGATGATATCATCAACCACTGCTCTGTTAACAACCATGCGGTGGGTGGAACAGGACCGCGTGCCCTGGCTCTCATCATACCTCGCACCACACAGGCTCAACAAAAGACTATTCTTCGCGTGACTCTTGATGGATTGCAGAAAGCCGATGCATTTACTATTAGGACTGATACCAATACAGCTTGTGCATGCTTCATGTATGCAGACCAGGATCAACGTGAAACCATCATCCGCACGCTCGCAGCGCATATCACCCATGCTGAAATAGAGTTCAGAAATGCGGCTGCCGATGGCTTTGAAAAAATATACCCGTTGGCTGCTCCTGCTCATCAAAAAATGATTATCTCTCTCCTTGAGCAAAGCATATTCAGCACTGTCACTCGCAAACAACAAATCGCCCAAACCCTTAAAAACATTCACTACGAAAAGACAACTCAGATTCAGAATATCATCGACAGAACATTAAAATATTACCCTAACCCTACTGTTTGGAATGGTAAAGCATCTGCCGCGAAACGTTCAACGAACGATGAGCTCAGAATGTTGTCTTATGCTGAGCGGAATGTTCTAGTTGAAAACTCACGTAAGGAATCAGTAGATCCGAAAGTACATGATCATCTGATGAATTTTTGTGCGAAGACATTTAAAGATGTGGACATCACGGCCAGTGTAGATAAGAAAGCTCGTTCAGCGATGTCACCGACATAAGAAAACAACCCCTTCGCCCTGTTTTTGAATAAGGGCGAAGGGGTTTAATATTCCTTAATATAAAAGAGAGATTCCAAACAAATAATCTGATACTGGGCCAGCCCCTGAAGGCATGCAGTTTTGCAGATGACCGTTGGTTGCATTAATTTGGCAAACCGCCACGTCAAGTGCTGATGAACTATTCGTATAATTACTAATATAAGCCAATGTCCCCGCACTGTTTATAGCAATCCCAGCCGGGCTAGGCAAATTAGAATAGTTATCACCCGTATTCACACATGACAACGTATGATCGGAATTGACAGTACATTTTGAAACAGGGGCTACCGGAGGCATCGCTGATAGGTTATAGCTATAATTTGCTACGTAAATAATCGTTTTAGCAGGATTGAAAGCGATTCCCGAAGGCTCACCCAAGTTTGCCGTGCTTGGCGTTGCGGAGCACATAGTTAAATCTCCGGTACCTGCAGTCACTTCACACAGTTGCAACGTGGTGCCAGCCCACTGTCCCACGTAAGCGTAGTTCCCTGTTGAATCAAATAACACATTCGTTGGGTAATCAAATGCGCCCGTTGCAAGCCCGCAACCGGTTAAATTACCCGTGCCTGGTGCGACATTGCAAACATACACATATACGTCGTCGTAAACTCCGATGTAGGCGTGGGTTCCAGCACTATTGAGCGAAATACTTTGAACATAGGGATAATGTGTAGGGAACTCAACAGGAAAATTAACTTGGACTGAACACAGCGAAAATGTCCCGCCGGCACTCACATCACATTTCACAACTGTTCCACTATTATAATTTGTAATATAAGCCAATGTGCCCGCTGCATTAAATGCTATATCTGAAGCACCGTTAAATAGATTAGTATTGTTAATGTCAGGGCCCATCAGTGAAGTGCAAGCATCCAACGCACCTCCCGCGATAATAGGACACTGTGAAACCACATGAAAACTATCGAAGTTTCCAACATAAGCAAACCGTGCCGTTTTAATCGTACTATTTACCAAGGAAATACTCGCAGGCGCCCCGCTACTCACACCAAATATGCAATACCCTGACGGATCATACATGGTGCATGCAATACCCAACGAAGCAATCGTATAGCCGGGTGTATTGATAAAAATACCCGCATCAGGATACATCCGATTCGGTACTGTGGTAGAAATCAGCAAATCAAGAGCTGTGACCTTTTCGGTTTCACAGCTCAGCTTTGCCTTGCCATTCAGACAAAGTGAAATATCGACCATCGCAGGCGCACCAGTCGAGACAACAGTGAACAAGTTGCCTTCCGTGGCGTGTGCAGAAAGTTGAGCAAGCACTAAAATGATGCCAGCAATCAATTTAATTGAATTTTTCATCATGAAACGTTCCTTGTTAAAAAACAGGGGCGCGATGTGACGCGCCCCTACAACCTAAATAGCTCAATCCAAGAGCGTTATGCCGAATGGACTGTAGAATAAGCTATAAGGCGTCGGATTGGAAGCCACTACCACGCAACCAGATAGAGCTCCTGTACTTGCATTAATACTGCATCCGATAACAGTCTCATTAGAGTTATCAGTCACATAGGCAAATGTCCCTGCGCTGTTTACAGCAATATTTAGTGGTTCACTAAATATAGACGGATTATCGCCTGTATTAACACATGTAAAAGGGCTCGAAGCAACAGCACAATAAGATAGCGGCGTAGGCGTTGTGCCATTGAAATCATAATTTGCTACATAAATGATAGATTTGGACGGATTGAATGCAAGTCCAGAAGGGCCCTTTACTTCACCAGAAGTAGAAGGCACTTGGCTACACGAGCTCAGGTCACCTGGTGTGCTCGTCATGCCCACCTCGCATAAGAACATATACTCAAGATTATCCCATACTCCTACATAGGCGTGAGTGCCTGCTGAATCAAACAGCACATTGGTTGGATAATCGAACGTACTCCACGTTGTAGAAGTACAGCTGCTGCCGTTTAAATTCCCAGCATCAATAGCACATACAATCATCGAAGTTACGCCATCTTCGGGGCTAATATAAGCAAAGGTTCCCGCATCATTCACCGAAATACTTTCAAGGGCAGAGCTAGCACCATTGGTATAAGCTACAGTACAACCCGAAAACAGTCCCGTGGTCGAATCCACATTACATTGAATAACGTCATAGTAGTAAGTTGAGATGTAAGCAATAGTGCCTGCAGGATTGAAAGCAACCGTCATAGGGTATTTTGCACTTGGATAATTAAATAAATCATTATCCATAGAATCCAAGGCTGGTATTGCGGAACACGTACCAAACGACCCATCAGGCTTAACAACACATTGGACGACTTGACTAATGTCGTAATTGCCGATGTATGCAAAGCGTGTGTTCTTAATTACGTTATTGCTCTGAAGGGAAATACTAGCAGGCGCTGTACTGCTCACACCAAATATGCAATAACCCGTGGGGCTATAAAGCGAACATGCAATACCCAACGAAGCAATACTATAACCGGGTGTATTGATAAAAATACCCGCATCTGGATATAGCCGGTTTGGTACAGTGGTAGAGATCAGCAAATCAAGGGCTGTGACCTTTTCATCTTCGCAGCTCAGCTTTGCCTTGCCATTGAGACAAAGCGTAATATCTACCATCGCAGACGTGCCTGACGATACAACTGTAAAAAGATTGCCTTCCGTGGCATGAGCTGAAAGCTGGGCGAGTAATAAAATGATGCCCGCAAAAATTTTGAATGAATTTTTCATTACGAAACGTTCCTTGTTGTTTAGAGAAAGAATGACCTCTAAATACCTACTGTGAGCATCAATGCATTGACATAAACAGGCCCTGTGCTCAGATCATCTAATATGGCATCTGTTCTGGGTTCCAATGAACCTTCGCCTAAGTAAAAGAAACGATAACCTAATTCAAGCGAGACATGTTTGAGTATTTTCTTCACACCCACACCCGCCATCGCGCTGAAATTAGCCGTTGTGTCGGTAGAATCCAGATATGCATCATCCGACAAGGAAAAAGAAGTTAAGGGCTTGTCTTTGTATCCACTTGTTTGCAAGAAGTTAACCCCAAGACCTAAATCAACTGTCCATGCCAGCGTTTTATGTGTTTTAAAGTAACCCTTCGCTGCGGCATACACAGGGATATGAGCAACAGAATACTCATAAGACAAATTTGTGAACATGAATTCTTGTATCACGTCACCTTGAACTTGTGTTTTGGTCAGATAGAAAGCATTGACACCGGCATCAATGCCGTAATGCTCATGTTTCAAAGCATGAAATAAATAACCAAATCCAAATAGTCCACCGACTTGATTATTACTGTCTGCAGTGAATTCATCGCCTGCCAAGCCTTCTATATAGACATTTTGTGTTTCGCCTTCAGATGTCCAATAAGGTCCAACTTCCAACACAAAGTAACCAGGCATGCCCTCTAAAGATGCATAGGATTGCGAGGCAGCGACCAAAAGAACAGCGGCCGAAGCAGCTTTGAGCAATGTTTTCATGTGACGATCCTTGTTGACATGAGCAGAAAATGATTTTAGAAGAATAATCCATGTTTCGTGAATTTACAACTGTTATCTTTTACTATTCAATCACGACGACGGCTGTTGCATAATGACGTTCGTGCGAAATGCTTAAATGCGTGGATTTTACTTTTTTTTGCGTGATCAGGGTGTGTGCGTAACCTTCGTATTCAACGTAGGGCTGCCCGATGTCGTTCGTCAGAATAATAATGTCTCGCATGGATAATCCACCGCGGAACCCCTGCCCCAAGGCTTTTGCTACCGCTTCTTTGGCAGCAAAACGGCTTGCAAGATAAATCTCGGGGGAATGCATGCGATCGGCAAACATACTTTGTTCATGAGGGGATAATATTCGGCTCACAAAACGTGTGCCGAAACGTGCATAACAGTCTTCGATACGTCGAATGTCGACGAGATCGGTGCCTAAGCCTAAGATCATATA
>Ga0206795_1094_pt2 | contig 17021 bp, 13 predicted proteins | sample Alteio_BWOrgCont_71_FD_152872 | JGI IMG/M metagenome (GOLD analysis project Ga0206795, IMG submission 152872) | Enriched cells from forest soil in Barre Woods Harvard Forest LTER site, Petersham, Massachusetts, United States -... | ecosystem: Environmental > Terrestrial > Soil > Temperate forest >... | reverse complement strand
GAACGCCGAGCTGCTCGCGCTTGAGAGCAAAACCATAAACGCGATCGGCGACCTGGACGACTCGGTGCTAAAATCCGAGCTGGTCATCGAGAATCTGAACGACACAGCCGAGAGCCTCAAGGAACTGGCCGCCGATCCTCAATTGACCGATAGCCTCGCGCAGCTCGATATAGCCATCAGAAAGGGAAACGACATCCTCCTGAAGTTCGACGCGGGCGCGGCCACAGCCGACGCCGCAATGGCAAGAGGCGACGACATGATGACAATGCTCGACGCCAAGCCGAAGCAAGCACTCAAGCCGGCAAGCCTGGCGAAGTCGATCCTGGAACGCCTGCTGGGCCTAGCCGGCCCAATGGCCGAAGTAGGGGTAGCGCTCAGCAGCGCCAAGTAGCCCTGTAACGCCCGTCACCAGCGCTAGCTGGCGCCCGCCTGTAGCGCCCGTCCGCAACATTTAGGTAGCCGAGTGTGGGTTTCGCACCCACAAGCCTTCCTCGCGAAAGTTGTTGACACACCCTCCATGTGGGAACACACTAATGCTCTGCTAATGAATATTATGTTATTTCGTGACCGTGCGAGAAATCCAAATTAGGGCGCTACCCGCTGGTGGGAATGGTGATTGGGATTGATCCGCGGGCGTGATAGGGTGACGCTGAGGCTTCGGAGGCGGGGGTGGGACGCTGGGCGGTGCTGGCGGCGGTGGTGTTCGTTGCGGTTGGTGTAGATGTTTGGGTGCTGCATCGGCGGCCGGCTCGGATCAGCCTTACGTCGGCGGTGGCGGAAAGCGCTGGATGGGTGGGTCTGGCTCTGGGGTTCGGCTTGTGGGTGTACCTTACAGCCGGGCGGCAGGCGGGGCTTGAGTTTGCAGCGGGCTACATAATCGAGAAGTCCCTCAGCCTGGACAATATCCTGCTGTTTCTGGTCATATTCCAAACGTTTGGGGTCGCGGCGGAATACCAGCATCGGGTTCTGTATTTTGGAATCGTCGGCGCGCTCGTGATGCGGGCGGTGTTTGTGTTCGCAGGGATCGCGCTCCTTCAGAGATTCGGGTTTGTCGGTATTGTGTTCGGCGGGATTTTGCTGATTGCGGGCGTGCGGATGTTGTGGCCAGGAGCGCAACGTCCCGAAGCGGAAGAACGCTGGGCGGTGCGCGCGGTGCGTCGTCTGTTTCCGGTGGCGGATAGTGCCGCAGGCAGCACACATTTCTGGATCAAGCAAGACGGGCAGTGGAACGCAACGCCGCTCTTTCTGGCCCTAATCGTTGTGGAAGTGATGGATGTAGTTCTTGCAATCGACTCCGTTCCCGCGGTGCTCGCCGTCACACGAGATCCCTTCATCGCATACTCTTCCAATGTATTTGCGGTTCTCGGCTTGAGGGCGATGTACTTCGCCCTGGCGGCGCTGGTGCCAAAGTTTCGTTTCTTGCACGCTGGGCTGGCGGCGATTTTGATTTTTATTGGAGGGAAGATGGCTGCCGGCGAGCATCTTGTGCTTTCCACCGGGATGTCACTCGGGATACTGGCGGTAATCCTCGCCGTTATGGTGGCGGCTTCCCTGCTGTGGCCCAGGCGGGACGTGCGAAGCTCTTAACGACTTAACATGCGCGGAGTCCCACCCTTCCTATGGTAGTTTCCTGATTTGAATTTGCCGGCCACGCGAATGGGAACTCAAGTACTTGCGGCAATAGGGCTGCGCATAGGAACTCGCTTCGCGAGTTCGTTTTATGTCGGAGCTGAAGCTCCGACCCCCTAAAAGGCCCTGACCTCGGGCATAATTTGTTCAAATTAGGGCACCGCCAAATCTATCCTGCACTTCCGCTACGCTTTTCGGCGCTGTATAATGAATTCAGGGAATGTCTTTGGGGGGGTAAGGAAATTACCGATGAGAACTGCGCTAATTATTCTTGCTTCTATTGCTCTGCCAGCCATCACAACCATATCAACCAACGCCGCTCCGCGGGACGCGTGCGCGCTAGTCACCCAAGCTCAAGTTGGCGCGGCCCTGGGCGTTATGGTAAAGCCGGGCAGTTATGTAACCGGATCGGATAAACAGGCGTGCACCTTCGTTCCTGCAAGTCCGACAGATGACTTTAGATCTTTGGAGATCAGCTTTCAGAGTACGATCGATTACCAAATTGGGCAGCAATTGGCGGCTGTAGCGGCTTCAAATGCGGGAAGAGATCCTTTCCAAGCTTCCGCGTCGGTGAGTGGAATTGGCGAAGACGCGTACTATAGGGCTTTAGGAAAGGATTACACTGAACTTATGGTTAAAAAAGGTGATGCGGCGATCAAAATAGCCATTCATGGAAACCTTCCCGTCGAAAAGAAACAGTCCATCGAGAAGTCTCTCGCCTTGCAAGCTCTTGCGAAAATGTAACAACGCCGGCCGAGTAGCGATCCGCTGGCCGTCTTCTCCACGCGTTGCCCGCTCTGGACCGCTCGTCATATCACCCGACAATCAGTGTGCCACCCGTCTCTTTTGGCCTAACGATGTTTCCGGATCCTACTTGCGGCTATTACATAAGCTGGAGCCAATGCAGCAAATGCAGCGGCGGCGCCAATCCAGTAAGATCTGGCCCTTATAAGTGTCAACGCGATGAGGCTGAAGCAGGTTATCGAGAAAAGTTGCCCCCATAAGGCATAAGATTTTTTGCCGGTAAACCTGTAGATCATGATGGCAACTCCCATTCTGGCGCTGACCTTAGCGTGAACGGTTCAAAGAAGAGGCTGGCGGCAATAGCAACTGCAAGTGATGAAATGTAAGTGGGCGTGCCGGTAATGACGTTCGAACTCTTTGGTCATGCACGGCGTCCCACCCTTCTCAAACCGAAGGGTGGGGCACCCTCCGGCGAGATTTGGACCTTTGCAACTGGCGCAGTCGTGGCATCTGGCCGTGCTAGCAGTCAATGTCGGAATTGAAACTCACGGAGGGTGGGCCACCCGCCTACAATTTCTACTTGGCTTCTGCGGATTTTCTTCGCGAGAACAATACAACTAGGATACCCATGGCACCCCCGATCACGAGCGAAGAGGTTATCCGGCCAAGGTCTAACCCGCCTTCAGCGCTTGGTTTCGTGAGAGTGTCGCCGAGCGTCGCTCCTAAGGGCCGCGTCAAGACATAAGCGGACCAAAAGAGGACGCTATCCGGAAGATTCGTCAGGTAATGGGCTGCGGCTACCAGTCCGATCAGTCCTGCGAACACCAGCGCCCCGCGTTCGAAACCAAGACCGGTCGTGGTTGCGGTAAAATCGCCTAGCGCGGTGCCCAGAGTATTCGATATCAGGATAGTGACCCAATAGAAGATCTCGTCCTTGTGCGTCGTAATATGGTCGAACTCGATCTTGCCGGTCGAAAAATGCCAAACGATCAGAACGGCGAGTACGGCGCAAAACAGGATGATCGAGGACTTAACGTAGCCAAGGCCTACGGTACGGTCCAAATAATCAGAGGTCGTGGTGCCCACCGTTGTAGTAGCCACAACGACCGCCCAGTAGAAGAGCGGATGGTAGCGCTTGGCCCCCATTTGGGCGGCAAGAGTGATGGCAAAAAAAACCAGAAAAATCAGGCTACTAACGGCGTAACCAAGATTCAGCGTCATCGAAAGGGCATCGCCGCCGGTCTCGCCGACCGTCGTGGCGAGGATTTTGATGACCCAAAACGCCAGCGTCACCTGGGGGACCTTGCTCAGAATGTCAGGCTGCGCTTCTGCTGTTTTTTCACGCCGCAATCCTGCACCTCCGGAACCAGATGACTCACACCTCAGTGAGGCTGACACCCCGGATTCTACAATGCCAGCGAGTTGGGTAGAACGGGGTACTGAACTTGGTTTTTGGCGGGTGGCCACCCTGTTTCTCGTCCGCGGCGGCGGACGCCAGATGGGGCACTTGAAAGGCGAGGAAAAAGCGCCAATACGGAGATTGGCGCTCCCATGAAAGGCCCCCCCTAGGAATCGCGGACAGCGCGGAGGCTTTCGCGGGCAGCGACTATGGTGCGATCGATGTCGTCCGCAGAGTGGGCGGCGGAGACGAACAGCGCTTCGTATTGTGACGGCGGAAGAAGAATTCCGCGGCTCAGCATTTCGCGAAAGAAGACCGCAAAGCACTTGGCGTCCGAAAGTTTCGCGCTTGCGTAATCGTGAACGCTGTCCTGCGCGAAGAAAACCGTGAGTAGCGAGCCGATGGAATTGACTTGTCCGGGCATGCCGGACTCGCGCAGCGCGTCGCGCAAACCCTGCGCGAGGCGAGCGGCCTTTCCGTCGAGTGTGGAGTAGAAATCGGGAACCTTGATTTCGCCTAGCGTGGCGATTCCGGCACGCATTGCCAGCGGGTTTCCGGAAAGAGTTCCGGCCTGATAGACGGGACCGAGCGGCGAGATTTTCTCCATAATGTCGCGGCGCCCGCCGTACGCGGCAACGGGCAGTCCCCCGCCGATGATTTTCCCCAATACGGTGAGGTCCGGCTGAACGTGGAAGTGACTCTGCGCGCCCCCGTAGGCGATCCGAAAGCCGGTGATGACTTCGTCGAAGATCAGGAGTGCGTCGTCGCGCAGCGCGATCCTGCGTAAGGATTCCAGGAATCCCGGCGCGGGCGGCACGACGCCCATATTGGCAGCGACCGGCTCGACAATTACGGCGGCGATCTTTCCGGGGTGCTGGGCGAAGATGCGCTCGACGGCGGAGGCGTCGTTATAAGGCGCGTTGAGCGTGAGCGCGGCGAACGATGCTGGAACGCCGGCACTCGATGAAATTCCGAACGTGGCGAGACCCGAGCCGGCTTCGACGAGAAAGCTATCGGCGTGGCCGTGGTAGCCGCCTTCGAACTTCAGGATGAGGTCGCGTCCCGTGAATCCGCGCGCCAGGCGCACGGCGGACATGGCCGCTTCGGTGCCGGAGCTGACAAAGCGGATGAGCTCGATTGTGGGAATGGCGACGGCAATTTTCTCACCGAGTTCGATCTCGAGCGGAGAGGTGACGCCGTAGCTGGTTCCGCGGGCGGCTTGATCGGCGATGGCGGCTACGACTTCCGCGTGAGCGTGTCCGAGGATTAGGGCGCCCCAGGAGCAGACGTAGTCGAGATATTCGCGGCCATCGGCGTCAACGAGGTGTGATCCGCTGGCGCGGTCAATGATGAGTGGCGCGCCTCCGACGGCGCGAAAGGCACGCACAGGACTATCGACGCCGCCGACGAGAATTTTCTGGGCGCGATCGAAGAGTTTGGAATTGCGTGAGGTCACCATGGAATCATAATCAAAATCTTTGTCGCGCGTAAGAAAGAACACGGAGAAGCTTTATTCACCGCAGAGGCGCAGAGATCGCAAGAGAAGCCCACCAATTCGACAGAAGGGTCAAGAACCGTAGCCGCGAAGTGGATCGACGGATTGGATACTCGGCCAAGCTTTTTTGTCCTCCGACGGCTGCGTTTGTTTCATACTGACGATAATTAGCGCTTCCCAGCCTGCCGATTTGGTCCGGTGGGAGGGAGGTAGAAAATGGAGGAATTCTACGTGCGAATTTTGCTGAAGGCTCGTCATCTAACGTTCATTGCATTACTCCTTGCTTTGGTCTTTGCCATACCGGCCACATCACACGCGCAGGTCGGAGTCGGCGTTTCGATTACGGTGGCACCGCCGCCGCTGCCCGTGTATGAGCAACCGCCCTGCCCGACGGAAGGGTTTCTTTGGACTCCAGGCTACTGGGGTTACGGCACAGGGGGTTACTACTGGGTTCCAGGTCTGTGGGTTGCGCCTCCGCGCGTCGGCGTGCTTTGGACGCCAGGGTACTGGGGATTCGTGGGTGGCTTTTACGGCTGGCATGCGGGCTATTGGGGACCGCACGTTGGGTACTACGGCGGAATTAATTACGGCTTCGGCTACGGCGGCGTCGGCTTCTGGGGCGGACGCTGGGAAGGAGGCGCCTTCCGATACAACACGGCGGCCTGGCACGTTGGCCCTGGCTTCCACGGCGTATACGAGGATCGTGCCTTTATCCATGAGGGCGGAGTCAACAACCGCTACAGCTTCAACGGCGAGGGCGGGGTCCGTGCGACACCTACCGCCGGAGAACGCGCAGCGATGAGAGAAGAACATTTCGGGCACACTCCGGATCAGATATCACACGAGCGAAACGCCCGGGTAGACCGCAGCAATTATGTGTCGGTAAACCACGGAACTCCGGCTCACCCGGAGGGAATGGGTGTGAACGCGCGTCAGGATCGCCAGCAGAACCGGGTCAATCAGGGAGTCCATTCCGGGGAGCTGACGCGGGGTGAAACTTCGCACATTGAACACAACGAAACCGCAATCCACAACGAGGTGCACAACGATCGCGAAGCGAATGGCGGCCATCTGACGGCTGCAGAGCACAACCACGTCGAGCATCAGCAGAATAGGGAGAGCCGGCAGATTTACAACGATAAGCACAACAACAGAACCCAAGCACACCCGCATCCCGGAGCCGAAGCAAAGGGCGGAGAAAAGGGTGGAGAAAGGAAATAACCGCGCAGGTCACCTGGCGCGGCGTCTGGTAATCGACAGAAGCACCGATAGGGATCGACCGCGACCACGAGTCAAGAACCGCACCCTTGCGAGAACCGCAAGGGTGCGGCACTCGCCGAAGAACCTTAGAACCAAACAGCCTAGCTTTTAGAGATTGACCGGACGGCTCAGGAAATGGACGCGAGGCGAAGACCCACCTGTCGCCAAAGGTGCGCCAGATGGGGCACCCGGAAAGGCGAGTCCGCCCAGCTCAAAGCGCCTGCTACGAAGACCTACCGATTGGAATTCTTTGTTTGCGCGAAATCGAAGTGGAAGCAGGAGCGCGCGAAATCAGGGAGCTATCTCAGTTGCCGGGACTGGGCGCTGGACGGGTAGCTTTGCTCGATTGATATTGGTCGCGAGACCGAGCTGCTTGAGAATCCAGATGCCGTACCAGTTGAAGTCGATTTCATACCACGTGAGGCCGTGCCGGGCCGAAACGGGATAAGCATGATGATTGTTGTGCCACCCCTCCCCGAAAGTCAGCAGCGCAACCCACCAACTGTTGGTCGATAGATCCCGAGTTTCAAAGCGGCGCGAACCCCAAATATGCGTGGCGGAGTTGACCAGCCAAGTTGTGTGGAGTCCCACGACGACGCGCAAGAAAATCCCCCACAAAAGGAAAGGCAAGCCACCGATGGCGAAAAGCACGAATCCCAGGATGACTATGGGCACGAAATGGTATTCGGTGATCCAGACATGGAATCTATCCTGGGCTAGGTCGGGAACGTACCGGTCGAGCGATTCGGGATCCTGGCGCAGAGCATTGCCGACGAGGATCCAACCAACATGCGCCCACCATTTGCCGTCGTTAGGCGAGTGCGGGTCGCCTTCCGTGTCTGAGAATTGATGATGGGTGCGGTGCGTGGCCACCCAGAGGAGGGGGCCTCCCTGCACGGCGGTGACGGCGCAGACGGTGAGAAAGTACTCGACCCACTTCGGAGTCTTATAGCCGCGATGAGTCAGCAGCCGGTGATAGCCCATTCCAACCCCGAGGCTGCCTGCCACCCAGTACAAAAAGATAGAGACGAAGAGCGCGTTCCAAGTGAAGAAGAAGAGCGCCGCCACAGCCCCAGCATGAAACAGTACCATAAAGGACGTGATCAACCAGTTGGTTTTGCCGCGCTCACTCTTTGGCGAAGTGTTGAACCGCAAGGCACGCATAAGGTGTGTTGTTGAGGTCTGGATTGTAACATCGGTACGAAAAGCCTTCTGTATAAATGTGAACGGAAATCAAAAAGACCACACCCTAATTTCACCGCAGAGATGCAGAGGGACCAGGGACGGAAAACCGGCGGAGCTATACACGGAGAGGACCTGCCTGCCACGGGGCGTGCCTGTGCCGCACAAGGACCGCACCCTTGCAAAAACCGCAAGGATGCGGCACCCGCGCAGAGTAGGCAGAGAGAATCAGAGCTGGGAAACAACGGACCCTTGCCCACACAGCGATTCGAGGCATATGACGGTTATAATGCCGGCATGATGGATTCCCGCGCACAGCACATGCAGTGCATGGAGGTCTGGGGCGGCAGCCAGCTTACCTCCCAGGGTGTCGAACTGGGCGGTCTCGACGTATGGGTCTACAGCAAACCGTACGGCGAGGCGCAACGGGGCGGCGACGTCTATTACGTTTCGAGCTGCGCGACCGGCCGCATCAGCCGACTGCTGCTCGCCGATGTTTCCGGACATGGGCAGTCGGTGGCGTCCACGGCCGCGGACCTGCGGACGCTGATGCGGCGATTTGTAAATCGGTTGGACCAGAAGGACTTCGTCCGGCTGCTCAACGAGCAGTTCACTTCCCTTTCGCGCGAAGGCCGTTTCGCCACAGCTGTCGTCACTACTTTTTTCGCGCCGACCCGGCGCCTCTCTCTTTGCAATGCCGGCCATCCTCGGCCGCTTCTGTTTCGGGCGGCGGATGGCCGATGGAGTTTTTTGAGCCATCAGGAGAACCCTGAAAGAAAAGGCCTGCACAATGTTCCTCTGGGACTTTTCCAAATCGCGGATTACGAGCAATTGGATGTCGAACTCGACCCTGGAGACTGCCTCATCAGTTACACGGATGCGCTGACAGAATCCTGCGACGCCGATGGGGAGATGCTGGGCGAGGACGGCTTGCTGCGTATCGTCAACCTGCTCGGCGACGTTCCAGCGGAGAAGCTCATCCCGTCGCTCCTCAAGGAAATCGGCGAACGCTTCCCCAACAATCTTGCCGCCGACGACGTGACGATTCTCGTGGTTCGCGCCACGGGCGGCTCGATCGATTTCAGTTTTCGCGAGAAGATTGGCGCATTTGGGCGGTTTCTGAAGACTTTCTTTGGCTCGCTGAATCCACAGGCGGATCGCGCTCCATTTCCCGATGCTAACCTGGCCAACGTCGGCGGCGCGATTATTCCGGCGCTCGGGCGACGGTGGCGCGCGCCTCGGCAGCAGTAGTCGCTACGAGCCCTACATTTCCCTTCCTGACCAGCTTGCGGGATCCATCTCGAAGGAGATAAGAACCGCACCCTTGAAAGACGAAGGGTGCGGCACTCGCAGTTCTATCTTAGTTCCGTCCAAACGTGGCCACGTGCGGCTTCCCTTCTAGGATTTTTTGCCGAACATGCGAGCGAATACGGAGGAGGATTCCGCGCCTTTTTCGCGGGAGTCCAATTGAGACAGTTTATCGAGCGACTTGGCGTGAGTGGGATCGACGTCCAGAATTTTGGAATGAAGGTCTCGCGCATGGGTGAAGAGCCCCATTGCCTCGCAGACCTCGGCGAACTGAAAGAGAATCTTCACATTCCAGGGATCGAGCTGGATGGCTGTCTCGAAGTGCTGGAGGGCCTCGTTGCGGTACTGCGCGGTGGTCGCGAGGCTGCGGGCTAACATAGCGTGGTACTTGGCGTCGTTTGGCGCAAGGTCGACGCATTTGCGCAGCCATACGATCGAGCCAAGGAAGTTCCGCGCCCCCAGACATTCATTGGCCCTCGTCAGGCAGTCGTGCAGGGTCTCCAGCGAGTCGGTCGCGCCACGGTGCAGACGAAAAGCTTCGGAAGCGGCGAGTTGTTTGTCGTAAACGGCTCGCTTGTCGCCGTCGACGAGAGTCTTATAGGCTTGCGTGATAGCTTCCATGGCTCTCTGGAATGTTGGGAACAGTTCCCCGCTGGACATGTGATGGTCGGGATGGAATTTCTGAGCCAGGGAATAGAAGCTTTTCTTGACTTGGCCGGCGGGCGATTCGGTTGTGACTCCGAGGATCTGGTAGTAGGTTCCCCGCTGCGTTAGTTCCAGCAAGTGCTTGAGTTCGTCTTCGACGGACGGTTGTTCCTGCTCGGATGGTTTCGCCGGTGCGGCAGCTTTCACCGGTTCCGCAGGCTCGAGCGTTTGCGCCGGCGTTGATCCGGGGACGTGAGATGTCTGGCGAGATGATCTTTGGCTGGCAGACCCCGGTGGAGCGGACGGCTGCGATTTCAGGAAGCGGCTCAGCCGCTCGCGGTGTTCGGGGCGCATTTGGACGAATTGGAGGCCCATCCCGACACCCGGTTTTATGTGGCGCACAATGGCGCGGGCGCGAACCTCACCGCTGGCAAGGTCGAATATCAATTCGATGGTGGAACCGACTGCGGGTGGGTCTGGTGTGGATAAGAATATGCCGCCTAAACCCATCTCCTGCGCGCGGGAGACGGTGTGCTGTCTGGGGGACTTCCAGCCAACAAACATCCCTCTGGGGACTTTAATCCGGGGATACTTGCGCGCTTTGTGATGACTCGGGTCGGCCATAGGCTTACTTTTGAGTCTAACTGCAATAACTGGCACGCGTAAGCTGGCGGTGCCCTATGCCGCATCCCCTGTGCGCTCCAGTGCCGAATCGTAGCGCCGGCCGCTGGAAGGGACGCTGCAAATGCGGCGGGTCGATGCTAAACTTCCACGAACGAATGCGTCGGCAGATGGTCATAATTCACTGTGGTTGGGGGCACGCGACCTAGGCGCATGGACGAGAGATGCCCCCGGCGAGTTGTTTCTGAAACATATTACGGCCCTGGCGCGTTTCATACCTCAGGGGTTTTTGCGTTTGGGCGGTTAGTTCGATCCCGTTGAGAGGACAAAATACGATGACAGGAAGTTTAAGGAGGGCCGCGACGGCTCTGTTGACGGCGGCCTGCCTGGCCACCGCGCCTTGCTACGCGCAGGCCCAGAATAAGACTGCACCCAGCACGCCGACTCAAGCTCCGCCTTCGCCTCAATACGTGCCTCCTGAGTTGCCGCCATCGAGTCCCGCGCCTGTGCCGGGGCGAGATTTGCGGCTGTCGCTGGGCCCGGACTATTCCAAGGGAAAGTCGTGGTTCCCCAACGTGATTGGGCCATATACGCCAATTGGCGTTCCTGAACCGCCGCTGACGAATACCCCCCGGATTTCGCATTTAATCCAGGACGGGCAATTGTTCCTAAGCATAGAAGACGCGATATCGCTGGCGCTGGAAAACAATCTGGATATTGCCGTGCAGCGCTTCACCCCCTGGCTTGACGAAGCTAACCTTCTATTTGCGAAATCGGGCGCGAATGGGCGAGTGTTCACCGCTACGGGCGTTGGCTTCGATCCTACTCTTACGGGTAGCGTGCTGATGGAGCAGATAACGACGCCCATCAACAACCCTTTCATCGCAGGGGTGAGCGGCACAATACCCTCCGGACTTACCCAGGCGCCCGGACTGGTAGACCACAACGTTGTGGGCAATTTTACGTACCTGCAGAATTTTCACGAGGGCACTCAATTATCAGTGAGCTTCAACAACACGCGCAGCTCGGTGAATTTTGGGGGCTCGGATCTTTTCAATCCCTACGTGCAGTCCCAACTGACGACGCAGATAACGCAACCGCTTCTGAACGGGTTCGGCTTCGTGGTCAACGACCGGTTCATCATCGAGGCTAAGAACACAGTGAAGGTCGGCCAGTCACAATTTGCCCAAGCGGTTATCCAGGATGTGACGACAACGGAGAACGACTACTGGGAATTGGTGTACTCAATCGAAAACATCAAGGTACAAGAGACTACCGTGGCGGCGGATCAGCAGCTCTATGACAATAACAAGAAGCAATTGGAAATCGGAACGCTGGCGCCGCTGGACGTGATCACCGCGGAATCACAGCTGGCTACGGACCAACAAGCACTCGTGCAGGCGCAAACCACCCGTCTGCAGGATGAAACGAAGCTGCTGAACGACATCACAAAGGATCCGCTCGGGAGCGGGCTAGTCGGGATTTCAATCGTGCCGACAACCGAGATCCGGACGCCCGAAATCGTGGAGAACATTCCTATCCAGGATGCGGTGAACGAAGCGTGGTCGAAGCGGCCAGAACTGCAGCAGGCGGCCCTTAACTTGAAAAACGCGGGAGTCGAGGTGAAAGCGACCAAGAATCTGCTGCTACCAGCACTGAACCTATTCGGCGAGTACCAGGCGAACGGCATCGCCGGCAATCAGCACACGGCCATCCCGACCGGGACTTTCGACACTGGCACGAGCGCGGTATTTGCAGCGCCCGGCACGGGCCTGCCGATAGGAGCTGCTACAGGATTCGTGGGGACTCCGTTAAGTACGGCTGGGCCAGTCTTTACGAATGGGCTGGGCACCGATCTCAGCACCATGATCCACGCCCAATATCCGACGATCGAGGGCGGAATTACGTTTACGCTGCCAATTCGCAACCGGGCTGCGGAAGCGCAAAGCGGCACGGCGCAAATCAACGAGCGCCTACAGGAGACGCAGTATCGACAGCTGCAAAATACGATCTTCGTAGCGGTGCGAAACGCGCAGATCGCGCTGGTGCAAGATCGCGCGGCGATCGCCGCAGCCGAAGAGGCTCGAAAACTCGCCCAGGTGAGCTACGACGATGAGGTGAAGAAACTGCAATTGGGTACTTCGACGGCTTTCACCGTGACCCAAAAGCAACAGCTTTTAACCGCCGCCGAAGGCACCGAGCTGCGCGATCGAGCCAATCTGATCGAAGCGGAAGTGAATTTCAACCAAGCCATGGGCCGCACGCTGGACGTGAACCACATCATTGTGGACGGCGCAGGTCCAGTTTCGCGCACGCCCAACATTCCGGGAACACCGTCGCCTTCGGGACCCGGCAAGTAGGCTCCGCCGCTGGCTCGGACTCGGCATTTCGACTAGTATGAGCTTAGGTCGACGACCGAGCACTGAGGTGCTCATTCCGTGAGCGGTAAGCCCCGCGATAACGAGCGCTCCGCTTCCCCGCCCGCCGACGGGCGGACGATTGGGAATCGGGAGCGCACGCCGAAGTTCACCACCGTCTCCGGTTATCCCATCCGACAGCTTTATACACAAGCAGACCTCGTCGAGTGGGACGCCAACCGCGATCTCGGCTTGCCGGGCGAGCTTCCCTATACGCGCGGCATTCACCCGGCAATGTATCGCAATCGCCTGTGGACCATGCGGCAGTTCGCAGGGTTTGGGACCGCCGAAGACACCAACGCGCGGTTTCGTTACCTTCTCTCGCAAGGCCAGACCGGGCTCTCGGTGGCCTTCGACCTTCCAACGCTGATGGGCTACGACTCCGACGATCCGCTGGCCGAGGGCGAAGTCGGCAAGTGCGGCGTGGCGATCAGTTCCCTTGCCGATATGGAGGCGCTTTTCGACACTATTCCGTTGGCCGATGTCACCACTTCGATGACCATCAATTCGCCGGCGGCGGCCATCTGGGCGATGTATCTGGCGGTGGCGGAGAGACAAGGCGCGGACTGGAAAGCGCTCTCTGGAACGCTTCAAAACGACATTCTCAAGGAATACATCGCGCAGAAGGAATACATCTATCCACCCGGGCCGTCGATGCGGCTCGTGACCGATACGATCGAGTTCGGGGCCGAGCATACGCCGAAGTTCAATCCCATTTCGATCAGCGGTTACCATATTCGCGAAGCGGGCTCCACGGCAATTCAGGAGCTGGCGTTCACGCTGCGCGATGGGATCGAGTATGTGGAGGCGTGCCTCGAGCGCGGGCTTGCAGTGGACGAATTTGCCTCGCGGCTTTCGTTTTTCTTCAACGCGCACAACGATTTCTTCGAGGAGATCGCCAAGTACCGCGCGGCGCGGCGCATCTGGCAGCGGGTGATGCGCGAACGGTTCGGAGCGAAAAATCCACGCTCATGGGCGCTGCGCTTCCACACGCAAACGGCGGGGTGCTCGCTGACCGCGCAGCAGCCGTACAACAATGTGGCGCGGACGGCCGTGCAAGCGCTTGCGGCAGTGTTGGGCGGCACTCAATCGCTGCACACAAACTCGCTCGACGAAGCCTGGGCACTGCCTACCGAAGCGGCGGCCACGATCGCGTTACGCACGCAGCAAATCATCGGGTACGAAAGCGGGGTGACGAATACCGCGGATCCCTTCGGCGGATCGTATTTCGTGGAGACACTGACCAATGAGATAGAGCGCGGCGCGGAAGAATACATCGCCAAGATCGATGCGTTGGGAGGAATGGTTGCTGCCATCGAGCGGGGGTATCCACAACGCGAGATCGCGGACGCAGCTTACCGCTATCAGGTGGAAGTGGACGCGAAAGATAAGATTGTGGTGGGGGTGAATAATTATCTTACCGAAGAAAAGCCCATCGAGATTCTGCAGATCGATCCGTCGGTAGCAGCGCGGCAATCGCAGCGCTTGCGCCGATTGCGCGCCGAGCGGTCAAATTCCCAGGTCGAGCGCAGCCTCGAGGGGCTGAGGAAGGCGGCCGCGCATATACCGGTCGCGGCAGGCCAAGCGAATGGAAATCTGATGCCCTATCTATATGAAGCGGCAAAAGCCTACGCCACGCTGGGGGAAATATGCGGCGCGCTGCGGCAGGTCTTCGGGGCGTATGAAGAAGTGGCCATCACCTAGCCGCCATCGCGCGCAAGACTCTACGGTACATTTCCAGAGGTTTTGCAGTATCCTTGTGGGATATGCCTGAACGAAAAATACGTGTATTGATCGCAAAGCCAGGGTTGGACGGTCATGACCGTGGTGCGAAGGTGATTGCGCGTGCGTTGCGCGATGCCGGGATGGAAGTGATCTACACCGGGTTGCGGCAAACGCCGGAGATGATCGCTTCGGCAGCGGTGCAGGAAGACGTGGATGTCATTGGGCTCTCGATTCTTTCCGGTGCGCACAACACGATTTGCCCGCGCCTGATGGAACTGCTGCGCGCCAAGGGGATGAATGACGTGACCGTGGTTATCGGCGGCATCATTCCCGAGGCGGATATTGCCCCGTTGAAACAGGCCGGAATCGCCGAGATTTTCCTGCCGGGCGCGACAACGCAAGCCATCGTCGACTTTATCCGCAGCCGCACTACAACGCCCGCACAGCAAGGTTGACGGCTTTGGCCACTCTTCCGGAAGAAGCCCGACAAGCAGCTCGACAAGTAGCTGAGGGGGTGCTCCCCGCAACTCCGCCTGGCGCCGCCAGCGCGGACAATAAAGATAAAACCAGCCAAGGTAACGCTATCGGCGCGCCCGTGGACCCCAAGGCTGCGGCATTTGTGAAAAATGGCCGCGAGATGGTCGACCGGCTAACGCAAATCAAGAATGAAGAGGAACGCATCCGCCAGGGCGGCGGTGCGAAGGCTATCGAGGCGCAACACAAGAAAGGGCGCCTTACCGCTCGCGAGCGCGTCGCCCTGCTGATTGACCCGGGAACGGAGTTTTTCGAGCTGGGCCTCTATGCGGCCTTCGAAATGTACGAGGAGTGGGGCGGAGCTCCCGCAGCGGGCGTGGTCACAGGGCTCGGGCATGTGTCCGGGCGCCGGGTGATGATCGTCGCCAATGACGCCACCGTGAAAGCCGGCGCGTTTTTCCCGATGACGGCGAAGAAGGTAATTCGCGCCCAGAATATCGCCATCGAGAATCGCATCCCCGCGATCTATCTGGTGGATTCGGCGGGCATCTTTCTGCCGCTGCAGGAAGATGTCTTTCCCGATACAGACGACTTTGGCCGCGTCTTTCGCAACAATGCGGTGATGAGCGCCATGGGTATTCCCCAGATTACCGCCATCATGGGAATGTGTGTGGCCGGTGGGGCGTATCTTCCGGTGATGTGCGATCACATCCTGATGACCGATGGGAGCGGGCTGTTTCTGGCGGGTCCCGCGCTGGTGCAGGCGGCTATTGGGCAAAAGACCTCCGCCGAGGAGCTGGGCGGCGCGGAGATGCACGCGCAGTTGAGCGGCACCATCGATTTTCGCGAGCCGGACGATGAGGCGTGCCTCCGGAGGCTGCGGGCTCTTGTGGACAAAATCGGCCATCCCCCCGGCGCGCCATTCGATCACAAGCCTGCCGAACCATCGGTCTATGCCGGCGAGGAAATTTACGGCATCTTTTCAGCCGATCCGGCGCGGCAATACGACATGCGCGACGTGATCGCACGCATTGTCGATGGCAGCCGCTTCGAGGAATACCGGGCGGAATATGGGCAAACCCTGGTGTGCGGCTACGCGCGCATCGGCGGATGGGCCGTGGGGATCGTGGCCAACCAGAAGAAGAACGTGACGGTTGCCGCCGCCGGCACGGGCGAAAAACGCATGGAGTTCGGCGGCGTGATTTACACGGAGGCAGCGGATAAGGCGGCGCGGTTCATTCTCGACTGCAATCAGAATCTGATCCCGCTTGTTTTTCTGCACGACGTGAATGGCTTCATGATCGGCAAGGAAGCGGAGGCCAGCGGAATCATTCGCGCGGGAGCGAAAATGGTGAATGCAGTGGCCAATAGCGTGGTGCCCAAGATCGCCGTGATTTGTGGCGGCAGCTTTGGCGCCGGCCATTACGCCATGTGTGGGAAGGCGTACGATCCGCGGTTTATTTTTGCATGGCCCACGGCGCGCTACGCGGTCATGAGCGGCGATTCCGCCGCCGGCACGCTGGTGGAAATCAAGATCAAGCAACTCGAGCGTGAAGGCAAAAAGCTTGGCGCGGCAGAAAAGAAGAAGCTCTACGAGTCCACCCGGGAGAACTACGAACATCAGTCCGATCCGCGCTACGCCGCGGCGCGGCTGTGGGTGGACGCGATCATTGATCCGGCGCGCACCCGCGAAGCGCTGATCGAAGCGCTCGATTCCGCGGGGTTGAATCCGCACGTAGCTGAATTCAAAACAGGAGTGCTGCAGACCTAATGGCCGCCGAACCGGAATCTCCCATAACCATTATCGAATGCCCGCGCGATGCCTGGCAGGGCCTTTCGCATATTATTCCGACTGAAGAAAAGATCCGCTATCTGACGCGCCTGATCTCGCTGGGATTCCGGCACATCGACGCGGTCAGCTTCGTCTCGCCCAAACACGTGCCGCAGATGGCGGATAGTGAGGCGGTGATGAAGGAGCTGAGCAAGGTGCGGCTCCCCTCGGGCGAGGCGCCGGAGATTATCGGCATCGTGGTGAACGCGCAGGGACTCGAGCGCGCGCTCGCGACGCCGGGGGTGACTACCATCGGGTATCCGTATTCCGTTTCGGCTTATTTTCGGCGCG
>Ga0206795_1105_pt1 | contig 17205 bp, 20 predicted proteins | sample Alteio_BWOrgCont_71_FD_152872 | JGI IMG/M metagenome (GOLD analysis project Ga0206795, IMG submission 152872) | Enriched cells from forest soil in Barre Woods Harvard Forest LTER site, Petersham, Massachusetts, United States -... | ecosystem: Environmental > Terrestrial > Soil > Temperate forest >... | reverse complement strand
AAACTCCCCAGAAATTAAGTTCGGATTCCCGAATTGAAACGGTTTCTTATTCTCCAGATAACGTTGTCCCTATTGAGGGAACCACGTTTACGACCACTCAAATTACTTTCGCCTCAGATGAATTTGTGAAAGAAGTTCAAAATGGAGATTTGGCGGCTTGGACAGCTTCTATTAGTGCCAGTGATCCAAATATGATTTTTCTTAAACCTACCGTGGTAGGTTCTCAAACCAACTTGACGGTCATTACCAATAAGCGAACGTATTATTTTCAATTGAGTTCCAGTGTGGCCGATCCCCGTACCCCGGTGACCTATGCGGTTAATTTTGTCTATCCCGAAGACAGCTTAAAAAAAGTGGAGTCAGAGATTGCTTTGAGAGAAAAAACCAAAGAAACCGAACTTTCTGCCTCACAAAATCCAGGGAAATTCAATTGGGATTACAGCTTTAATGGAGATCGATCTTTGGTGCCCTTGCATGTGTTTGATGATGGGAAGTTTACGTATTTTGAGCTACAGCCTGGAAAGCCCATTCCCGCTGTATTTGTGGTGGACAATGCAGCAGGGAAAGAGGCCGTCGTGAATCTGCGGGATGAAGGTCAAACCCTGGTGATTGAGACGACTTCTCCTCAATTTACCTTACGTTTAGGGACGGAACATGTGGCGAGTATTTTTAACAATAAGCTCATTGCCGAGCGCCGAGACGGACTTATTGGAGGGTAGATTATGATGAATTCATCCTCTCGATTTTCCCACCTTGCCCAAAGTGTCAATGTTAAAAAACACTCTGGCTTGAAGCTGATGTCGGTGGGCCTGATGTGTTTTCTCAGCTTAGGGGTCGTGATCTTTATGATCTTGGGAGCTTCTTCTAAATCAGAAAAATCGGGCTCAACGAAAGTCGCTTTATCCGGCCAGGAAAGTCAGATTTTTTCCCAAAATGAAGAGAGAATTAAAGCGCTGGAGGGAATGGAAAAAAAATTACTCATTCATGAAAAATCGATAGATGCTCCAGTACTTTTAGCCAGACAGAACGCTCCTACAGAAATGTATGATTCAAAAAATGAGAGTGCTATTTCTTCTCCTGTGGAAACGTTTAATAAAGTGACTTCACAGGCGGTGTCCCAGTTTCAGTCTTTAGAAGTGGATTCGGCGCCTAGAGTGGATGCCACAAGCCTAATGCATCCGGATAAAACGGTCGTCCAAGGGGAGTTTTTACATGCGGTTTTGGAAACAGCGATCAACAGCGAACTTCCTGGGATGGTTCGAGCGATTGTGAGCGAGCCGGTATACGCCTATGAGGGGGATCAAGTTTTAATTCCCGCCGGATCGCGTCTTGTGGGGCAGTACACTTCGGCTTTGCAAAATGGGATAGCCTCCGCTCGGATATTCGTGATGTGGAATCGAATCATCACTCCTCAGGGCGTTTCCATTCTGATCAATAGCCCGGGAGCCGATGCTTTAGGTCGAGGAGGGGTGGGAGCGGATGCAATTGATACGCATTTCTTTGAGCAATTTGGAACGGCGATTTTGTTATCCATCATTGGGGCGGGAGCCCAGACTTTAGGAGTGAGTTCCAATGATCAAGCTAATAGCGCAGATATGTTTCGTGCTCAAGTGGGGCTCTCTTTGCAGAACTCAGCTGGTCAGTCTTTGAAATCACAAAGTACGAATGTGGCGCCGACCTTACATGTATACCAAGGAACGCCGATTGTTGTTTTTGTGGCAAAGGATTTGGATTTGTCAGGAGTGGAGTAAATGACATCCCCCTCGAAAGTCAGTGATTTCTTTTAAATCTTCGGAAAGATAGGAGGGATTGATAGGGCTTTTTCCAAAACCTCCTGGAATATCCATGACATAAGTAGGTTGACACAATCCGCTGACTCGACCTCTCAGTTCTTTCATCAACTCCTGGCCTTTTTGAATTGAAACCGCGAAATGACTGGTTCCAGGAGCGGGATCCAAATGATGGAGGTAATAAGGTTTGATTCCATTTTCTAAAAATTTACGCATCAGTTCGGCAAGGATTTCGGCATTGTCGTTGATGTCTTTGAGCAGAACACTCTGACTCACTAAAGGAATTCCCTGGAGTCGAAGTTTTCGAATAGAAGCTTGAGCGGCATCTGAAAACTCCTGGGGGTGATTGGCGTGAATGGCGATGATCAGCATTTTTTCTGTTTTCAAGGCGTTCAGTAAATTTTCTGAAATCCTTTCAGGATCTGAAATAGGGACTCGGGTGTGAATGCGAATAATTTTGACCTGGGAAATTTCAGAAAGTTGTTGAATGGTGGAGGCCAAAATTTTGGGGTTCAGAATGAAGGGGTCTCCTCCCGTGAGGATCACTTCCCAGATTTCAGGATGAGATTGGATATAAGCAATGGCTTTTCGTCGATCCTCTGAACTTAGGGCTTTGGAGCCCGGGCCAATCATGGTCTTTCGAAAACAAAATCGACAATACACTGGGCAAACATTGGAAATTTTAATCAGACAGCGATCGGGATAACGATGGACCAGGCCTTTTACTGGGCTGTGGGCATCGTCTCCGACAGGATCATTGCGCTCATAAGTTTGTCGAATGAGCTCTCGGGCATCAGGAAGATATTGGCGAGCAACAGGATCCTTGGGCTGAGTTAAGCTTGCCTGGACTGCGGGCGTGAGAGCGATGGAAAATTCTTCGGAAACCGCTTGGATCTCTGGCAGCATTTCAGGCGAAATCCATCCGGCATTGAGTAGATCTTCTGGGGTTCGAAGGGACTTCTTAAGCATAAGATCGTTGACTGAAAAATGAGGGGGATTTTAGGAAGTTCATTCCAGATCACCAAGATATTTTTTTTACAGCAAGTTTCTGTCTTTTTTGAAGCATTGCTGAAATATTGGGATGTTTTAGCAATGGAATTGCTGAAATAAGGGGGTATAACGACGATACGATGATAAAATATTGGGTATCTTCTTGTGTACAGAACTTTAATGAGTTCTTTAGTTTCCTGGAAAATAGACGAATTACGAAAGCCAATGATGGTCTTAGGGGCTCGATTTTTGGCTGGGGGGAATGCCTGCCGTTGTTGATGCTTGGGTTAAAACTCAAGACCCTTCCCGCTGTCAGGCCTTGCAAGAAGATATTTTAAGTGCTTATCGGCGTGATTTTTTGAAATATGCGAAGAGACATCAAATCCCTTATGTTGAGAAAGTCTTTGCAGGAATAGGGTATCAAATAGGTCAAAAATTTAAATACACTCAAGTTGATGCGGATCTGCGTAGTGTTTTTTTAAAAGAAGCGCTTCATTTATTGAAAGAAGCTGGGATTGCGTATCTTGTTGCGCATACAAGTGCCCAAGGTCTTCCCCTTTCGGCAACCATGGATGAGCGGCGTTTTAAGGTGTTCTTTTTTGATATGGGATTGTTGCAACGATTGTTAAATCTCAGTTTGAAGGATTGGCTGTTAAAGCCCCTGTCAGTAACTCACGTTGGGGCGATGAGTGAACAATTTGTTGCCCAGGAATATATGGCTTATCAAGATCCTCGAAAGCCTGCGGAATTGTTTTATTGGCATCGAGAGGCGAAGCAAAGTAATGCAGAGGTAGATTTTGTGTTTGTTCATGAAGGCAAGATCATTCCTGTTGAGGTGAAATCCAGTTCTGCAGGGCAATTAAAAAGTCTCCATGAATTTTTAAAAATTCATCCAGAGCTCGGATTTGGATTGAAAATTTCTCAAGATTTTGAACAAGAACAAGCGAATTTAAAATCTATCCCCTTTTATAAAATTTCGGCTTGGGCTTAATTTCAGGCTTTGCTATAGTCGCCCCTTTTTAGTTTGGGGAATTCATGAAAGACACCGCTGTGAGATTTACCGATAGCGCGGCGCTTAAGGTTAAAAGTCTCATTGAAGAAGAAGGGAATGATGCTCTCCATTTTCGAGCCTACATCACAGGAGGAGGATGCTCCGGATTTCAATATGGGTTTACCTTCGATGAGCAAGTAAATGACGATGACTTCCAAGTGGAAAATCAAGGAGTCACGCTCTTAATTGATTCGATGAGCTATCAATATTTAAGAGGAGCAGAAATTGATTATGTTTCGGATATTGATGAGCACTTTGTGATTCGTAATCCCAATGCTAAAACGACTTGTGGTTGTGGAAGTTCTTTTTCCGTTGAAGAGCCTCAAGAGGGAGGTGGGGAATGACTCACTTGAGCTGGGAGTCTCAACTTCCCATTTTTAAACGAGGCCTTTCGGAAATTCTTCCGGAATCTGAATTAATTGAAAAATTAAAACTAAACAGACCCTTGCGAATTAAAGCAGGATTTGATCCCACGGCGCCGGATTTACATCTCGGGCACACGGTAATCTTAACGAAGTTGCGACAGCTTCAAGACTTAGGGCATGAGATTTTGTTTTTGATTGGGGATTTTACCGCGATGATCGGAGATCCCACGGGGAAGAACGTGACACGTAAAATTCTTTCTCCAGAGGCAATTGCTGAAAATGCTCAAACCTATCGAACTCAAGTGTTTAAAATTTTGGATCCAGAAAAAACGCAGGTCATGTTTAATTCGGAATGGATGGGGAAAAAATCAGCGGGGGAGATGATTGGTTTGGCCTCGCTTTCAACCGTTGCACGCATGTTAGAAAGAGACGATTTCAGTAAACGGTATCAATCCGGTCAATCGATTGCGATTCATGAGTTTTTATACCCCTTGGTTCAGGGATACGATTCCGTTGCGATGCGCGCCGACATTGAGTTTGGGGGAACGGATCAGAAATTTAATCTACTAATGGGACGGGAATTACAAAAAGAATTTGGGCAGACGCCTCAAATTTGTCTGATGACACCTTTGCTAGAAGGCTTAGATGGCGTTCAAAAAATGTCGAAATCTCTGGGAAATTACATTGGGATTTCAGAGGCCCCTTCAGAAATGTATGGAAAATTGATGTCGATTTCTGATGAGCTAATGTGGCGCTATTACGAGCTTTTAAGTTTTTGTTCTTTGGATGCTTTAGTGGTCTTAAAGCAGTCGGTAAAGGAAGGGGCAAATCCCAGAGATATCAAAATTGATTTGGCTATGGAACTTGTGACACGTTTTCATTCCAAGGAAGCCGCTGAAAAGGCAAAAGCAGATTTTATTTCCCGTTTTTCTGAGCAGGGGATCCCCGAAGATTTACCTGAAATTGAGCTTATAGGGGCGCCGAAAGGAATTGCGCAAGCTCTAAAAGAAGCTGGTTTGGTGGCCTCGAGTTCAGAAGCCTATCGTATGATCGAACAGGGGGGGGTTAGAGTCGATTCTGAAAAAATTCAAGATAAAACTCAGCAACTTCTTTCAGGGACATTTATTCTTCAGGTGGGAAAAAGGCGATTCTCAAAAATAACAATAAAGTGAATATTTATTCATTTCCTACGAAGAAAGTGCATAAATCCTTGACTTCTTAGGAATAAATTAAGAGCATCTTTTCGCTTACTTATTACAGAAATAAAAGGATAAATCATGTCTTCAACCCCTGGTTTTGATGTCCAAGCATCCCGAGTACAAGCCATTAAAAAATGGCGGGAACAGGCCATCACAAAGATTTGGCAGAAGCTCCTGTGGATGGGAATTTGTCTCACGCCAGCGGTGATTCTTTCTGTCTCTTATTTCAATTTGGCGAAAGATTCTCTCATGATGAAGGATGTGACGAAGGCTTTGGATGAAAAAGATCTTCACACCTTAGGGGAATTCCTCTTTGTTTCCGGAATCATGGGAACAACCTTCAGTAATTTTGCCCAGCCTTTTTATTTTCTTGCCTTTGATATGCCTAAAACCCTTAGAAGTGCTCTTCAGCACCAAAGAGAAAGAGGGCTTTTGACAGATGTTCGATCCCCCAAGCAAAAAGCCTGCTCTTATCTTGTTTCATCTGGAAAATATGGAACCGTTGTTTTTAGTGCAGTACTAAACTCTCTTCCCACTATTTTAGCTACAGATGAACCTGCTCTTTATGCTTACCCAGGTTTTGTGCTCATGGTTCTCATGAGTTCTTTTTCAATTGATGCCTGTTTTTCTCGGCTAGGGTCTTTTATAAAAACGGGGTTGATTAGCGTTTCTGGGGATAGGTTTTTTAGCAGGGGAACAACTGATCAGATTCAGTATAAGGAAGACTTACAGAAGAAATTGGTCCTGCTCAAGAAATGGTTGGGAAAAACTGAAAACAGGCAAAAATTCTTAGAGGCTATCCTAGGTTCCCATCCAAAAGATGAGGAGCAAGCTCTAAGAACCATAGTGGATGTGAATCAGGTGCTGCTTCAAAAACTCACTCAATTAAAAGTATTTTCATCAGATGGCGCGGAGGTAGAAGAAGCAAGCTCTTGTTGGTCTGAGTGCAAAAAGTACGGCGTAGCTGTGACGAAAGTCCTTATTTGCGGATTAATTTTGATGTACGTTGTAGAACAACTTCCTCAGACCAAGCAATTTTTAAAAGAACAAGTTTTGCTGAGGCTTAAGATTTCCCCAAAAACAGCCGAAGGTCTTTCGATCTTATTCACGCTGGCCTCAGTACCCGCTGCAGCCTCACTTCGTCTAGATTGGGGGATAAACAAATTTTTCGCAGGCCTGAATAAAGTTCAGACTTACTGGGTCGAAGAAATTCGTCCCAGCCCCTGGAGTTCAGGTAAAAGATGGGGAGTCACTCTAGGCTTGGGGCTGGCGACATATGCGGCAGTGACTTCTTTTGTTGGGGCTGTCACCGTCGCCAGAGCGAGTATGGCAACAGTCATTCCTGTGCGTGAGGCTTTGATTGCCGCCATCATCGCTGCACCGCCTTCGGCTATTTTGATGAATGCGACTTCATTGGGAATTTTGACGGTGATCCTTGCGAGAGGTTTGGAATATATCCATGGGCTTTATAAAAAAACGGATGATTGGGGAGATAAAGAGGAAGCAAGGCGCTGCTTTGAAGCTGTCGAAGGTCTAGAACAGCAGCTCTCAGGTTATAGTTTGGAGGAGATTAAAAAATTAAGAGATGCCTGTGTTTCTCCTTCGGTTCGTAATCCTCTGGAATCCACTGAAGTACAGAAGCCCAAATCGGGAGCTCTCTCCCCGGCAGTGATTGTTGAAATAAAGTCTGCTTCAAGGAGTAAATCTAGAGTTTCAGGTGAATTGCGTGTTTCTCTTAATGCGCTCACCCCTGGTCATGAAAGTTTGCCTTTATTGCCAGTGGGAGAGCCTTCAATACCACAAGTTACCTGGACAGAATGGGCTTGCAGTAAAGTTTTTGGTTTTTATTACGGCCTAGATCCTTTGGGAGCTTTTAATTCTATATATAAAGACATCAAGCTGACGGATAACGGTCTTTCACCCATCTTGCACGTGTAGGCGGGGAGTTCGTCTTCGCTGCGCGTAGGCGGGGATCCATATCGTCTTCCCTGCGTAGGCAGGGATCCACAGGGCTGTTTCATAGAATCTGGATCCCTGCCTACGCAGGGAAGACGATAAAGCTTTCGCAGGGACAAAGAGCTTTCGCAGGGAAGAAGCGCTTTCGCAGGGGCGATGATACTTTCCCAAAGTGGTGCACGAGCGGGAGGAGTAAGTTAGAAACCTTCAAAAAGAGTTTGATTGCAGCGATCAATATGAGCCTTAAAGGAAGAGTGAGTGATTAAGTTATAAGCGACGAGGTCGACTTTATAAATCAGGGAGCTTTCTGAGAATAAAGTCCAGAGACGGTCGATCACTTTCTGAGTTAATCCTTCGCCATAGAGCACCAGGTCGATGTCGGAATACTCTTTATAGTGACCCGTTGCACGTGATCCGAATAAAGCCACTCGTTCTATCAAATTCCCATAAGGACGGAGAATTTCTTGAATAATCTGAAGTTCTTTGAGGGTTAATCCGTGGGAGCTAGATTTGCTCATACAATTTTTCATATAGCTTGGCAAAACAATTGAGATATTTCTCTTCGATCTGCTGAATAACGATTTCAAATTCTTGGAAATCGTATACGTGACTCATTTTATTTCTGGCGTCCAGCGCTTCCATCCAATCATCTGGATCTGAAATTAACTTACTTGAAAAGGCTTCCTTGATGGTAGAGCGAGGAGTGATCTGCGTCAGGATTACATCTTGGAACTCAAGATAATCTTTCAAAGTTTTCCAAGCGAGCTCAAGAGCATACTCAAATCGTTGAATAACGCCTTCTTTTTCGAGTTGATTGAGACCTCGTTCTTGTTTCTGCTCAATAGATTCCTGGAGCAAAAAATAAGCCCGCTTGAAATGCTCGAAACGGTATTGCCAGCGAGGTTTTTCTTGGGGAGTCACTTAAGCCTCAGGTTTTTTCTGAGTGAACATAACGTTCAATTCTAGGATGGCACAGTCACCCCGACGCCCAAGCTCTACCAGAACTTGGTCTTCATCGACTTTGACGTATTTAGCAACGACCTGGAGAATCTCTTGCTGTAAACGTTTAAGCATTTCCGGATCTTGAGAAGAAGAACGTTCGTGTTGCAAGATGACTTGCAGACGTTCTTTTGCAAGAGAAGCAGTATTAGCGTCTGTTTTTTTGCCGAACCATTGAGATAAAAATTTTTTAATCATTTTTATTTTCTCCCAAAGAGTTTGCTGAAAAAGCCTCGTTTTTCGGGACTTAAAAAGCGATGTTCTCGATTTTCTCCAAGGAAGCGAGCGACGGCATCTAGATAGGCTTGTCCCGCATCGCTTTCAGCATCAAGACTGACGGGTTGACCAGAATTGGAGGCTTTCAAAACGGCTTTTGATTCCGGAATCACGCCCAGCAAAGGAATGGACAGAATTTCTTGAACGTCTTGAACGGAGAGCATGTCTCCGCGTTCTACTCGTTCGGGGGAATAGCGCGTTAAGAGCAAATGTTCTTTGATGGGTTCTCTGCCTTGTTCCGCACGTTGGGATTTGCTGGCCAGAACTCCCAGAATTCGATCGGAATCTCGAACGGAAGAAACTTCGGGATTGGTGACGACTATCGCTTCATCCGCAAAGTACATGGCCAATAAAGCTCCTCGTTCAATTCCTGCAGGAGAGTCGCACACAATGAAATCAAAATCTTTGGATAATTCATTGAGAATTTTTTCAACCCCTTCTTTAGAGAGAGCATCTTTATCGCGAGTTTGTGAGGCCGGAAGAATATAGAGGTTCTCAACGCGCTTATCTTTGATCAGGGCTTGGGTGAGTGTCGCTTCCCCATGAATCACATTAATGACGTCATATACCACGCGGCGTTCACAACCCATGATGAGATCGAGGTTACGTAGGCCTACGTCGAAGTCGATGATGACGGTTTTATATCCTTTTAAAGCTAGACCTGTTCCAAATGCTGCGCTGGTGGTGGTTTTTCCAACCCCTCCCTTTCCAGAAGTGATGACCACAATTTTGGTCTTTGAGTTCTCCATGATTCGTTCCCCTTGAAAAAATGCCGCTGACTATAGCGGACTAATGATTAATTGCCCATCGCGTAAGAAGAGTTGCTTCGGGCCAGGAGGCAGAGCATGAGAATGCTCTTCAAAAACTTTGTATTGTCCGGCAATAGAAACCAATTCAGCCTCAAGCTCGTAGCAAAAGATGCGAGCTTTTTCATTTCCGTTGATACCGGCCAGTGCTCGACCTCGTAGCGTTCCATAGACATGAATATTTCCATCAGCCAACAATTCTGCACCGGGGCTAACAGAGGCCGCGATGATCAGATCTCCTCCTTGAGCATAAACTTGTTGTCCTGAGCGAATGGGGGAAGTGATTAGGCGAGAGCCTACTTCCAGGGAAGCTTCGCGAAGCTCAGGTTTTTGGGTGCTGGTTTGAATATCTTGTTTGAGATCGTCTTTTTTAACCGAGGTTCGAATATGTCCAGGAGCCGGATCCAACATAACAGCAAAGCCCGCTTCCTGGGCCAGGTGATGAAGTTTCTTGTTTCCTCCTCGAATTCCCACGGGAACCAATTGAAATTCGGTGAGCGTTTTTCGGATGGCTTCAAAATTGAGGTCTTCATAATGCGTTAGTGCGCCCAGATCCAAGACGATCGGAGCGTATTGAAAAAATTTAGGAGCAAGACGAACTTTTTCCCCCAGTTCTTCACGCAGCAGAGAAAGATTAGCGTGATTGAGTTGTAAAACACTTAAAGTGAATAAGCTCCCTTTGAGTTGAAAACTGTGTTCAGTTTCTACGGGAGAGTCAGATGCGAGAGTGCTCATGGATACCTCGGATTTATGCCTGGTTGGGATTAGGGGAAGAAGCGTCATCAGGGAGAGAAATAGTTTGGATAAGGGGGGAAAGCGTTGCTTCTCTGGAAATAAGCGTTCGTTTCGCCGCCTCGTGATGTCGGATGGCGAGTGAAGCGATGAGGATGAGGAGGATCAAAATCGCAAGATATCGGCCAATGCGACGCGGACCTTTGGACTGACCGAGATCGGGAATATCCGATTGTTGCCAAGTATGAGGGCTCAAGTAATCTCGCTTCTTCATTGCACGCCTCCAGGGTAAAGCCGCTGGAATGTAATAGAAGGGTCTTAGTTGGTCAATTCTATTTTTGCTTGTTTCATCCTAACTCTTCAGGTACCATCGCCCGCATTTTTTCGCAAAGGTAGGACAAGACGAATGAAAACATTTAGCGCGAAGACTGAAGCAGTCGAGCGTAGCTGGTTTGTAGTAGATGCAGCGGGTCAAACCCTGGGGCGCTTGGCTTCGGAGATTGCTAAACGTTTGCGTGGTAAACACAAGCCGGTATATACCCCCCATGTTGATACGGGTGACTATGTCATTGTGATCAATGCCAAAGACATTCGTGTGACAGGGAAGAAAATGACGGACAAAATTTATTATCGTCATACGGGCTTCACTGGGGGAATGAAAGAGATTCAATTCAAAGATGAATTAGCAAAACATCCTGAACGTGTCATTGAAGTTGCCGTAAAAGGGATGATGCCCAGGAATCCCTTGGGTCGTGACATGTTGCGTAAGCTTCGTGTGTTTGCTGGAGCAGAGCATCCTCATGCAGCTCAGCAACCCGTTGCATTGAAACTATCTGATTCGAAATAAATAAAGTTAAGTAAGGGAGAACTATGGCTGCAGCAATTCAGCAGTTTCTAGGAACCGGCCGTCGTAAAACTTCGGTTGCTCGTGTGTTCCTTCGTCCAGGCAAGGGAGTGATCACTGTCAATGGTCGTAAAATCGAAGATTATTTTAAGCGTGGAACTAGCCGTAAAACGGTTTGCGAACCTTTGGAATTGGTAGGCAAAATCGATTTCTTTGATGTGCTCGTTAATGTCCAAGGGGGAGGGAATACCGGTCAGGCAGGAGCCGTTCGTCATGGCATTACTCGTGCTCTGATGGAGTTTGATGAAACCTTGCGTCCATCGCTTCGTGCAGCAGGTTTTGTGACTCGAGATGCTCGAAAAGTTGAGCGTAAGAAAGTTGGCTTACGTAAAGCACGTAAGCGTCCACAATACTCCAAGCGTTAATTTTCTTATTTCAAAGGCTCTTTGGAATTTTCCTCTGAGCCTTTTTTGTGCTTGAGTCGTATTTCTTTTCTGGGAGGCAAGTATGTCGGGCATTTCTAAGCGTTCCGTGATGACTTTATTCAACGACAGTTTGGATCCTTATTGCCATATTGTTCGAATTGTTTTGGCTGAAAAAGGGGTGACCGCAGAGCTCTGTGAAATTGATGTGAAGAACAAGAAAAATATGGAAGAGCTTTATGCTCTGAATCCCTATGGTTCGGTTCCAACCCTTACGGATCGTGAATTAGTTCTGTATGAGTCTTTGCCCATCATCATTGAGTACCTGGAAGAACGATTTCCTCATCCTCCTTTATTGCCGGTGTATCCCGTTGCAAGGGCCCGTACTCGCTTGATGATGTATCGAGTCGATCACGATTGGTTTTCTTTAATGAAAATTATTTTGAAAGGAGAAGACTCCAAAGCCGTTGCGAAAGCCAGGACAGAGCTCTTAGACAGTTTGCTTTCAGTAGTCTCGATTTTTGAAGATTCTCCCTATTTTCTAAGTGATGAATTTACCCTAGTGGACTGTGGCTTGGCTGCTTTATTGTGGCGATTGCCTGTTCTTGGCATTGAAATTCCTCCCCAAGGAAAAGGGCTGTTGAGGTATGCCGATCGTTTATTTAAACGAGAATCCTTTCAGGCCAGTTTAACGAGTGATGAGCGCGCCATTCGAGAAGGAGCGTGATTTATGGCATGGCTTCGTTCGTATTTGTTTGAAGCGACGTATCGTTGGATTGTGGATCATGGAATGACTCCTTATTTATTGGTGGACTCTTCTTATCAAGGAGTAGTCGTTCCAGTTTCTCCTGAAATGGAGGGAGATCAGCTCATCTTAACCTTAGCTCCGACAGCGATTCGGGATTTAGTCATTGATGCCGAAGGTATTTTTTTTGATGCCAGCTTTTCGGGAGAGCCTTTTGGGGTTTCTGTGCCTCATGCGGCGGTGGTGAGTTTGTATTCCAAAGAATCGGGTCAGGGCTTGTATTCTGATGAGGAGCAAGGAGGTTCCTTTGGGATTTTTGTGAATGAATTAGATGATGAAACTTTGCAGCCAGAACCGGTCTCTGAATCCAAAGAGAATGCCGATGCAAAAGCAAAAATCTCTGAACGTTTAGCCAAAAGTGGACTTAAGGTAGTGAAATAGAATGTCTCCTTTGAGGAGGGGTTTGGGGATCCTCATCGGTCGATTTCAGCCTTTCCATTTTGGGCATCAATTTTTAATTTCTCGGGCCCTGGAATTTTGCGAAAAGTTGATCCTGGTGATTGGTTCGGCGGATGCTCCCCGTTCTCTCAAAAATCCTTTTAATTTAGAAGAACGTTTGACCTGCATCGAAGGCAATTTAGAGTCTTTTTTGTCCGAACGAGATCGAATCAAGATTTTGTCGCTTCGGGATTATCCCGAAGATAAGGATTGGGTTTTGGCGCTGGAGGAGAAAATTTCTCCTTATCTCGATGCTTACTCTCCCGTCCTCATAGGCCATGAGAAAGATCTCAGTACTTATTATTTAAAATTGTTTCCACAGTGGACGGAATGTTTTTTTGGATCGTATCAAGAAATTCATGCCACCGAGATTCGAGAGGCTTTTTTTGCTGGAAATCTATGGGGGAATGCTGAAATGTGCCGTAAATTACCTCTCCCAACGCAAAAATTTCTGCATGATTTTGAGGCTCGACCCGAGTACCTGGAGCTGAAAATTCAGGCTGCTAAGGAAATCCGATGAATCTCATTTTGAACACTGATTCTTATAAATACAGCCATTTTTGTCAGTATCCTCCGGGGACCACACGAACCCATTTCTATATTGAATCTCGGGGAGGACGATATCCTCAGACGATATTCTTTGGCCTGCAAATGTTTATCAAAGCTTATTTAATGCCGGGAATCAGTCTTGAAAATATTGAAGAAGCCAAGGCCATGGTCTTGGCTCATGGGCTGCCCTTTCATGAAGAAGGTTGGAGAAAAATTTGGGAGCGTTACCAGGGAAAGCTTCCTCTTAAAATTTCTGCCGTTCCCGAAGGTTTTGCGGTTCCCACCGGGAATGTATTGCTCACAATTGAAAATACAGATTCAGATTGTTTCTGGTTGCCCGGGTTTTTAGAGACGGCCTTACTTCGAGGAATTTGGTATCCGACAACAGTGGCAACAACGAGTGCGTATGTAAAAGCTCAATTGAAAATTTTTCATGAAAAATCCTCAGATTTATCTCTATCGCATTTGGATTTTGCTTTGCATGATTTTGGGGCTCGAGGAGCTTCATCCTATGAAACTTCAGCGATTGGAGGTTTGGCGCATCTCGTTTCTTTTCGCGGAACCGACACAGTCGGGGCACTCGTTCAAGCTCGCCAATATTATGGAGAAACTCTGGCGGGGTTTAGCATCCCAGCCAGTGAGCACTCTACGATGACGGCCTGGGGGAAACCTCGAGAGCAAGAAGCGTTTTCGAATATGTTGGATCAATTTGCAAAAGCCGGAGGAGTTCTAGCCGTCGTTTCAGATTCTTATGACATTTATCATGCCGTGGATTATCTATGGGGAGAGATTCTGCGAGATCGAGTTCAAAAAAGCGGAGCGAGAGTCGTTATTCGCCCCGATTCTGGAGACCCTTTAACCGTTCCTTTGAAAGTCATTCAGCACTTGATGGATCGTTTTGGATATTCCCTGAATTCAAAGGGGTATAAAGTTTTGCCCGCCTGTGTGCGCGTCATTCAAGGGGATGGAGTAGATCCTCAATCAATAGCTCAAATTTTGGAAAAGTTGGAACAGGAAAAAATATCTCTCGATAACATTGCTTTTGGAATGGGCGCGGCCTTGTTGCAAAAAATTAATCGCGATACTCAAAAATTTGCCATGAAGTGTTCGGCTGTTGAAGTGGATGGTTTATGGCGAGATGTTTTTAAAGATCCTATTACGGATCAAGGGAAACGCTCCAAGGCGGGAAGACTAGGCCTCTGTCGAGAAGGAAATCAATTTGAAACCGTTTCTTATGAGGAAAATCTTGATGGCAACCTGCTTCGACCCGTTTTTGAAAACGGGGAATTAAGGATTGACGAATCGCTCGAGCAAATTAGAGCAAGAGTTTTGAATGAGCTCTGATAGCAGACTCAAAGCATCTCTAGACTCGTATAGAGGTTCAAAAGAAGATTGCAATGTTACTGGGACTATAAAATCGCCGTCTTATACGACCTTAATCGTCCCAAATTTATCCGAATAATCTTTAGGAAGCGTTTTTAGCTGGATCAGTATTTTCTCGGCCAGTTCCTGATATTGAAGAGACTCTGGAGCGAGAGGTTCTTGAGAGATGATGGGGTTTCCTTGATCTGTACATTCTCGAATCCGAAGAGATAAAGGTAGTTTTGCTAATAAGGGAAGGTCTTTTTCTAAGGCCATTTTTTCTGCGGGACCTTCTCCAAAAAGAGAGATCTTCTTTTGGCAATGAGGGCAGCTCAAGCTTGACATGTTTTCAATAATTCCTAAGGGATAGATGCCGACTTTTTTAAACATATTCAGAGCTCGAACGGCATCGAGGAGGGCGAGATCCTGGGGAGTGGTGACAATGATGCCGCCGGTAACCGGAATTTTTTGACTGAGCGTGAGTTGGATATCGCCTGTTCCCGGAGGGAGATCAACGACCAACAGATCTAAATCTTGGAAGTGAGTATCTTTCACGATTTGTTGCAAAGCCTTGCTGGCCATGGGGCCCCGCCAGATCATGGCGGTTTCATCTTCAACTAAATAGCCGATCGACATGGTTTGTAATCCGTATCGAACAATCGGTTCTAAGGATTTTTGATCGAGAGACTCGGGAGTTTCATGGGTTCCGAGCATGAGAGGTTGGCTAGGGCCATAGATATCAGCATCGAGTAAGCCGACTTTGAGTCCCAGGGCTTGGAAAGCGAGGGCCAAATTTACACTGACAGTCGATTTTCCTACTCCCCCTTTTCCGGAAGCAATGGCAATAACATTTCGAACTCCGGGAAGAGAAATCCCCGTAAGCTGGGTTTTGTAGCGAGGCAACATAAAAATTCCGGGCTAGAAAGAAAAAACAAATTCTAATCGAAGCATGATATCCTCCGGGAGTAATTTTTTCTTAAGATAGAACGGTTACTTTCGTTAGTTAGAAAAAAAACACAAAGAAGAGGTCATATGTCAGCCTATTCTGAACATTCAGTAAATTCTTCTTGGGTCACCGCGAGGCGGGCTTTTGGCGCCTTGATGGGGTTATCTCTGCTGGGTTTGGGAGTGCTTTCTCTGAGATCTTCTCTCTTGCATTTAGGTATTCACCACATTATGGGGCAAACATTTTCAGCTCCCATTGATGGCACGCAGTACGCTGTTTCAGCGGTAGGGGTATCGGCCGCAGGAGAAAGCTTAGCGACGATGGCAAAGAGCGTTTCAGTGGCGAAAACTTGGAAAGCGCGTGTCTGGGCTTTTTGTAATAAAGGTCTGTTTTCACCCAAGACCCAAATTGCAGCGGTGTTTTTAATGTGGGGAGTTTCTGCCTTTCAAGCGATGAAAGGTTTGAAAGATATTTTAAATTTTCCGCCTTTTTCTCGGACATTTATGCAGGGAATCAGTCTCTTGGGGAAGGCCCTGAGTTTGGTCAAATTTGCAACGGTGCATATTCTCCCAGGGGCAATGATTATCAATGCAACGGCGAGTCTTACTCGTGCTCTAGGAGTGAAAGAAGCTTATGTGCGTTATCAGGGCTGGAAGGCTCTGAAACTGCTGAATCAAAAACGCTTGGATGAATTGTTTCCTACGCATTTAAAAAAAGAAAACATAAAAACAAAAGAATCTTATCTTGAACGTCTTCGATCTTTGGGGGTCGATATGGATAAATTTTTTCATCTCGATATGGAACTCGCTCAAGAGAGTTTTGTTAATAACGATGAAGAGGATGCTTCTTCTCCCCGAAGTATTAAGGTTAGCGTCAATCCGGAAATTGATTCTTTACTTGAGAAAATTGAACGAGCCAAGGCTCAGCGAGAAGCTCCGATAAATTGGAAAAAAATCAGTCTTCGTTGGACAAAATTTGCGAGTAAAGCGCTGTGGGGAGTAGGGGTGGTTTTGGTCTCTTCTATCCCTGTGTTGGGATGGAGTCTGGTCATTGCGGGAGCAGCTTTACTGGTGGGAGTGAAGCTGAAAAAAATCTGGGATGCTCGTCACAAAACTTCGAGTTCATTGGCTTCAGTTTTTTCAGGCAGCACTGCTTCATCCAATCCTTCCCCGCAAGCTCGAGAAGAAACGGTCTCAGAATCACAGGGTGATTCCTCATTATCTGAGAATCCAAATGAGGCTGAGATGAATTCTGGGCGATTGGGTTTTAATACTAGCTTGGTGCTTGAGGGAGCTGCTGATGATGAATCAAGAGCACCAGCAGAAAATGAGACTGCACACCTCTCCACTCGGGCTGAAGCCTTTCAGGGCTGTCTCTCCCTATGAGCATGTATGCATACATCGTTACCCGCCGTCTCTGCGCACTTTCAAAATGGAAGCTCTGGCTGTTAACTCCTCCCCTCGTTAGATGCGTCACTTTGGAAAAACTTATTAGTTTGCTAAAGACGGTGATGCGAGGGGAGGAAAGGGTGGGAAGTTGGTGGTCTTCAAAGTGAAGAAGTAGTAAATGGGTTTTATGATGTTGCAAGAGGTCTTTGGGTAACTTAACTGGAGCAAGTTTTATCACTTCCCCCCATTAGATCCATTCTTTTTCGAAAGCTTATGAGTTGATTCAA
>Ga0206795_1104_pt1 | contig 17225 bp, 16 predicted proteins | sample Alteio_BWOrgCont_71_FD_152872 | JGI IMG/M metagenome (GOLD analysis project Ga0206795, IMG submission 152872) | Enriched cells from forest soil in Barre Woods Harvard Forest LTER site, Petersham, Massachusetts, United States -... | ecosystem: Environmental > Terrestrial > Soil > Temperate forest >... | reverse complement strand
TCGTCGGCGGGGCGGCGTTCGCTGGGCTGCAGAAGTTCGTAGAGGCTCTTATTTACTCGCGAGAGCTCGCGGGAGTGTTCGTCACGAACCAGATTGATGCGCTCCATCCAGGCAGCAACCTGCTGATAGTTGCGGCGATCGCGGCGCAGGCGCATGAGATCTTCGGCAAAGCGCCGGCCGGCTGCGAGCGTCTCGTCATGGGAGCGGCGGCGAATGGAGCGCGAGGCTTCCTCCAGCTTCTTGATGGAAATCTTGCGCGCCGGGAACTGCTCGAGAATCTGTTCGACGCGGCGGACCTCTTCGCGATTAACGATGGCCTTCTTCAGTTGCTGAAGGTGGACGGGAGGACAATAGTCTCCGGCAATTTTGCGCATCTCATAGCCGGCCAGCACGTGGAATAGCAGGTCGCGTTCTTCGAGACGATGAACCCACTCCTCGAGCAAATGGGCGCGCACTTCGCGCAGGGATCCGCTGTCATCGGCAGGCGCGTCGGCATCGAAGAAAAGCCGGGCATTGGCAGGCTCGTTGAGGTAATCCCCCAAGCGGCTTTGGTGCTCTTCCGCGAGGAAATCCATGCGTTGCTTGGCGGCAACCATTTGCGGCGCGAGCTCTTCGAGATTGCTTCCAAGGCTGGCGCTTTTGCGGCGAAGATCGGCAAGCTCGGCTTGAGCCCCGGCAGCGCCGCCACCCTTGCGACGAAACAGAGAGGGAAATCCATCGCCGTCGCCAGTGCGCGCTGCGGCAGCCTCCTGCTCTTCCTCCACACGCGCTAGTTCGGAACGCAGCAAGCGTCCTTGCTCGAGCAGGCGATCATGAGCTTTGCGAGCGCGAGAGAGCTCCTCGGATTCATCTTCGGAGAGGGCGTACTCGCGCACCAGGTCGAGAAGAAGCGCGTCGAAGACCTCGAAACGGTCGGGGTCGTTCATGAAGTTACCGAGCAGGACGTAATGCTCCAGAAGAAATTGGTCGTCGTTGCCGCCCTCAACGAACACAAAATCGTTCAGCAACAGCTGGTACGTCTCCTGGAAGCTATCGCCAAAGAGCGCACGCCGCGTTTTCGCCAGCGTGCCTTCTTCCACCTCGCGCCAAATCCGGCTCAGTGTTTCGCCCACCTGACGAATGATGTTCCGGCGGTCAGCCTTGAGGGCGGCAATTTTCGAGCGCAGCACGTGAGCCTGTTCGCTATGCTCGAAAAGCTCGCCGCGCCCGCGAATCCATTCCTTACATTCGACCAGGATTGTGGAGAATTGATTAGCGGCTTCCTGGGTGAGAAATTTCAGGACGGCCAGCCGGTTCAACACGTCGATTTCGATGGATTGCTGGAACTTGGCGCTGGTGAGGGACTCTTGCAGGATTTCGGTCAGCTGCTTGCGGAACGCTCCGTGCTCGGGCGCGCCCGACTGCTTGCGGCTCTTTTCCTTGCCAGTAAGCCAGCCGACGTTCATGGTCTGGCGGACAAGGTCGAGAAGATATTTGTTGGAAAACTCGACAAAATTCGGGCTGAGAAAGACGTCGTAGTGAATGTTGTCGATGCCCAGGGCCAGACCCGTCAGGCGAATCTCGGCGGAATACGGCTCCAGCTTCATCCGCGGCGGATGGGTGGGAGGGGCCAGGAGCTTGGTTTCAGACATAGTTATGCCGTCCGCAGACGACAATCCACTGTATCCGACGTAAAATGCCGCGCGCAATGGAACGAAACCTAAGTGTCAATGCAGGGGACGGCAACACCGCCGGGGAGCTGGAACAGCCCTTGTCGGCCGGCGCCCCGCCCCAGCCCCCCAATGGCGACCTGGGGCCGTGCCTATACCTGGGGGAAGCGGGCCAGCGGTGCAGCCGCCGGGCGGTGGAGGATGGCTTCTGCAGGGTGCATCAGGGGGAGCGGGATCATCTTGACCCGGAGGCGCAGGCTGGCGGAGGGACGTCGGCCCGGATCGCAGCGCGATCCAAGGCTCTCGCGGCCATCATCGGGCTAGTGGGGATACTGCTGCCATACGTTTTTGACCTGACGCGCGAAATTCTTAGGTGGATTCACGGGCACTGATCTCTGCGCGACGCCTGGGTTGTTGTGTCCTGGGTTATTTTCCGATCACAGGTCAGGTGGTCACTACCAACTGAGGTTAGTTGCTGACAACCCAGATCAATCGACTGTATCGAGCGAGCGATTCGTGACCTTAACACAGACGGTAAGGAGGAACAGATGATGAAGAGACGTTCCATCGTCATGGCAATAGGCGGGATCGGCTTCGGATTCATTTTTCTTCTAGCATTCACAAGTTCGGCGAAGAGTGGACAGAGCAACGCGGCGGGCACTACGGCCGTTCACGTCCTGATGTCCACCGGATTGAAAGCCCCAATGGAAGCCGTCCGCGAGGAGGCCGAAAAGGCGGTCGGTCATCCGCTGATCATCGAGTATGGTCCTGCCCTCTCGCTGAAGCAGATGATCGAGGCTGGCGAAACCTTTGATGTTGCCCTTCTCACCCCGAATGTGGTTGACGAGCTAATTCAAACAGGGAAGATCGTGACTGGGTCTCGCGTCGATGTTGCTCGCCTGCCTATAGGTGTCGGCCAACGTGGAGACGCCTCAAAGGCGGACGTCAGCACTATGGAAGGACTCAAGCAGGCTCTGCTGCGCGCGAAATCGATTCACTACACACCTAATGGCGCGTCCGTTCCCGTCCTCCACAAGACGTTCGAACTACTGGGAATCAACGAGGAGATGAACGCGAAGACTTATTTCGGACCGAATGTGACGAAGCTTGGACCGGGCGAGACAGAACTGACCATTACCGTGGCCAGTGAGATTCTGCCGGATAAGAATCTGGTATACCTCGGGCCGCTGCCCCCAGAGGTACAAGTTCCCACGATCCTGTCAGTGGGGATCGGTTCAAGTGCCGGCAATGTGAAGGCTGCAAAAGCGCTGATCCGGTTTCTGCAAGTACCAGTGATCGAACCTGCGCTAAAGGCTAATGGCGTGGAGCGCTAGGCGAGAGATAGTCTTGCTTCGACCCATTGAGACGACCCGATTAATCGAAGCTACACTGGTAGATTCTTTAAAACGAACGGCTTACCTTTCGAAGGGGTAAATGCGCCTCCAGTCGTCCTTCATGCTGATCACGATCCAACCGCTCTTATTTGCCTGAGCCAGCAGAGCGTCGGAAAAAGTGCCCACGTGAGTGTCCGGCAGACCTCCGCCGGGGCCATAGGCGTATTCGCGCGTTCCGTCATCGTGATGAACGAGCATCATTAGTCGAGCGCCATCGCCCGCCTGCGTCCATTCCAGCATTTGCTGATCGCCCGCGGTATTACCGAAGGCAGCGTACGGCCGCTTGCCGATGAACATATTGATGCCGATCGCTTTTCCGGGGCCATCGTCAACGAAGAACGGCTTCGGCTCTCGAATCAGCACGGGCTTCCCGTTTGTGTTTACGTACGTGGTCACGATGCTCGATCCGATGACCTGCTCCGGTGAGACACCGTAAACGCGTTCGCTGTAAACGCGCACGAACTCCTGGCCGCCCCCGGTGACGATGTAGATCCTGTAGCCCTTTTCGCGAAGAAGTTTCATAACCTCCAACATGGGTTGGTAGACCAGATCGGTATACAGCCGGTTGAACCGCGGAGCCTTGGCGGTGGTAATCCACTGCTTGACGAGCGCCAGAAAATCCTCCGTGCCCATCCCGGAATGTGTCACGGCGACGATCTCCATCCAATCCTTCTCGGTAAACTTTTCCATTGCCTCGTGGTCACCGGCAATTACTGACTTGAAGGGGTCGGTCTGTTTCCATTCGGGATGTTGTGGAGCGAGCTTGGCGAGGCGGTCGAGAGCAAACATGGCTTGGCCATATAACGGGTGTTCGGTCCAGAGCGTGCCGTCCTGATCGAACGTGGCGACGCGATCTTTGGGTTGGACATACTCGGGGCTCGATTTGTCTGTCGTATCTTTGACGAAGGAGATGATCGCCTGTTTTGCGGAGCCATCATTCCATGACGGCAGCGGATCATCGGCTGCTCCGGCCACATGAGTCACGGCTCCCACGGCGGCGATCGCTGCTGATGCTTTCAGCAAGTCTCTGCGGGTGATCTTCATGGGCCCTCCGATTCTGACGATGCGTCGCGTTTACGGGCGGGTATTTAACACGGAGCTGCTGCTCGCACACTTGTCTAAATTGACAGGTTTGGAAGGCACGTGTCGCTTGGCATTGGCGCAGGCGCCTGATTTATTCGCGTTTCGGCCAGCCGACCCAGGAATACTGCCGCGCCACGGAGATGCTCTGATAGTTCCCTCCGAAGCGAATATATGTGCCATCGCTATAGCTGACTTTCATTGATTGGTGCTCGCTGATTGGAAATGAAGCCGTGCCTCCAACGCGTGAGCCTGTCTGTTCTGTCTTGGCGTTCTGTATGCCGCTCAAGCTGGCAACGCCGCCCCACCAAAAGTTCCCATCCAGCGACAACCACAAGCGCGGCTTAACGTCGTAACTCAAATGCCCCTCCAGAGAACCAATGGGCGCTTCACTCTGTGATTGGGTGGTCGGGCCGGCGAAAGCTGCGGAGTTTGCGGTGTAGAACCAGACTCCAGCGTAGCCGTCGAGCACCCAATGGCCCCAGCGTTCGGAGTACCCAAGATCGGGCTTGAAAGCCCACCGAATACTGCCCCAGTTGATCAGTTTCGCGCCGCTGTATTGTCCAGTAGGCGTAACCACTTTCAGACTTATTCCCAACAGCCTTTTTTGCTTCCACTTCACCATTTCCTTCGGCTGCATTGCCGGGCCGCCCATTAGGTTCACGGAAAAGAGGAAGGTGGAGTCCAATAGTCCCGAACGGTATATCGACCTGGATTGCCCAACGACGTCGCCTTGAAAATTTCCGACCGCATAGGGCAGCGAGGCCGTGATGTTCGACGAGCGTCCGAAGAAGTTCAGCGTGTGATAGACACTCAAGATCGATACGTAATACGTACCGGTTGCGTTAGCGATTGGCACAGTGCCGTTGAAATTCAGGCCCCCGTCAAAAAAGGACCAGGTGATCGTGATCGCATTCGAATTCACTGGAGTTATTACGTAGGCTCGTGGCGCCAGGTCCTGCGCGGGGAGATGCGCAGAGCAGGCTGCGAACGAAACTAGTAGCGCCAGGACGAATCGAAGTCGCATTACCCGCCAAAGAATCTGATTTGACGGATTGTCTTCCCACGGGCACCGGGTTGTAACTGTCAAAAGTTACAAGGACTTCCGATCAGAACCGAGATGGGATGGAGGATCGTCGGCGCCAAATAATCATTCGCCGCGGCGGGAGACTGCCGCCCAGCGGGCACGAGGTCGGTACCAGCCGCCACCTGCTTCGAGGGTCACTGCTAGTCGATCACTACCGCCGGATAGTCCTCGACATACTTCTCGCCTTCACAGCCGTAATAGGTGCATGTGCGCGCGGTGAAATCGACGTCGTAGTGGAGAACCCCGGCGCGCCAGCATGCCTCCAGAAACTCAGGAAAAGTGCTGTTGCCGGCTTGGTCAGTTCGCAGCGCCGCGATGAGGGCAGCCCGGTCGAACTTTGGCACGTCCACTGTGCCGGATAATAGAGGAGTGCCTTGGGTGACGACCGGCCCTTTTTGAGTTAGGTACACGCTTTGGCACGCGGGCAGGAACCATTGATTGCGCGTCACGCCTGCGCGTCGCAGAGTTTCAGCCAGATATGGGAAGCCTGCGACCTTCGGTCGACCAGCCATCGCCCGCCGTTGGGCTGCCTCTAGGTTCTCTATCGCTGCGCTCATTGGATTGCTCCTTCGTTGGGAATGTGGGCAGGAATTCTAGCATTTCCTTTATCAGGTGCTGGTTGAGTCTGTATCGGCCTTCGACGTGCGATCAAACGCGCTCTGAGAAACACAATTCAGCACTCCAACTCTTGTACTATGCTTCCTTGAAGGAACTCTACGGATGAAGAGTTTAGGTCAGACGCCGCTATCAGTTTTGGATCTTGCCCCGATCAGAGAAGGAAAATCTCTGGCCGACACTTTTGCGGCTTCGTTAACTCTCGCCCGTCGTGTAGAGGCGCTTGGCTACAAGAGATTTTGGTTGGCCGAGCACCATAACCTCGCGGGAATTGCGAGTTCTGCAACCTCAGTTCTGATTGGCTACATCGCTGCAGGCACAACAACCATTCGAGTCGGCTCCGGCGGAATCATGCTTCCGAACCATGCGCCACTTATGGTCGCCGAAGAATTCGGAACGCTCGAAACCCTCTATCCGGGCAGAATCGACCTGGGTTTGGGGCGCGCGCCTGGAACGGATCAGCTGACCATGCGCGCGTTGCGAGGACATCTGGGTCCAGAGGTTGACTTTGCTGAACAAGTACAACAGCTACAATATTTTTTTGCACCGATAAAACCTGGGCAGCGTCTGCGCGCGATTCCGGGCGCCAATTTAAATATTCCCATTTGGATTCTTGGCTCAAGTCTTTATAGTGCGCACCTGGCAGCCGCCTGCGGATTGCCTTACGCCTTCGCCGGTCACTTCGCGCCAGAAGAGATGCTCGATGCGATCGCTGTTTATCGGAGTGAGTTTCAACCTTCCGACGTTTTAAAGAATCCTTACGTGATGATCGGCACACAGGCTGTGGCTGCCGACACAGACGAGGAGGCTGACTTTCTGGCGACGACTCTCTACATGAGATTCCTGGGACTCCTCCGTAACCAGCGAACCGCTTTGCAGCCGCCAATCAAGGACACGAGTGATCTCTGGTCACCTTCCGAGCGAGCGGCCGTACTAGATAGACTTCGCTATGCGGCGATCGGCAGTTCTGCAAGAGTGGCTGATGCTCTCCAGAAGTTGATCGACTTGACACAAGCAGATGAGCTCATCATCAACTCTGAGCCCTATGAAGATTCGGCTCGACTACGTTCTTTTGAAATCCTGGCTTCCCTCTCGACAGCGCGGCCCCGTTCCGAGGCTGGCAGCAGGAAATGATGTGCGCTTTCGGTAGACCTTTGCGGTCAGGGGGTCAGGTGCACATTCTTGTCTAGGGGATGTTGGTGCGTGTCTCGATGTGCACCATCCCATAGGTGACGCCAGCCGGAGTGTCTGGGATGGTCTGGTGCCAAGTCCTCGGCGGGATGACGACCCAGTCGCCCGGCTTGACCTTATAGGACGTGCCGTTCTGGAGTGACCCGCCTTCGTGATCACCACTGGGTTCGGGCAAGTCTACGGCGGGCTTGCCGCCGAGGACCTGCGCCCCGGTGCCGGAGAGGATGACGTAGATCTGCGTTTTATCTTCGTGGTATTCGCTAACCTTTTCCGCTGTAGCCAGCTTGGCCGGCTCGATGTACGGGCGCACGACTACGTTCAAACGATATACGGTCGTGGCGGTCATGGTTGCCATATCCAGGCGGTCGGCTCGGCCGCCGAAGACGTTCTTCATTTCGTCGCCGGAAATGTAGAGCCCTTGACCCTCGGCGATCTGGTGATGCAGTTTGAGCCAGTTCGCACGGGCTGGGTCTCCAGCAATCATCGAAGCACCGGAAGTTTGCGCCGACACTTTGTGAATCGAGCTGGCCGAATAGCCGATGCCGAACGCCGCGCCAACCATCAAGACTGTGGGCAACAGATGCTTCACGATGAACCTCCTTACTTTGCCGCAATCCATAGGATGCCCGGTGCTTATACCTTGCTGGCCGACGGAGTGTCAATGCGTGTTCCAGACTGCGATAAACTATTTTGTTTCCATGGTATTCCCCACATTTTTCCATGAAGCTAGCGCTTGTTGCCGGATAAATGCAGTACTGGCCCGGCACTTGTCCGGGAATCCGGCCACTCAGAAGTTTGCTGTGCTCCCCACTATTGCGGGGCTCAGTCCCCCAAAATAGAGGGAGTGGACGGGTGTATGATTGCTGGAGTTTTTCGGATCAGGTGACCAAATTCGCCGTCATTGATTCGATGGAATCCAAATCAAGGAGCTCGGCCGTGAAAGGATCGATCCTCAGTCTGTGGGGATTTGGCCTGTTGCTAGTGACACTGACGGCATTGGGCCAAGGTGATCGAGGGACCATCTCTGGCGACGTTAAGGACCCCGTTGGCGGAATCGTTGCGGGCGCTTTGGTTCAAGCGACAAACGCTGCGACGGGCACAGTATTTAAGTCCACAAGTTCCAAAGACGGAGCCTATACGCTGGCAGATTTGCCGGCTGGATCTTACGATATTTCTTTGACGCTCGCGGGAGTAGCCCCGTTTGAACTGAAAAATGTTGCTGTCACCGCGGGCAAAACGATACGTGTGGATATTAATCTCAAGGAAGGATCGCAGCTCAGCACGTTAGGCGAAGATCCTTTGGCGATCGCAACCGACGAGAAGCGTCACCAGCCTCCCTCTGGGCCCACACCCCGTACTGCAGACGGGAAGCCTGACCTATCCGGTGTGTGGTGGTCGCCTAGAACTGTTGACGCCGGCAAGCCAGAGTTCCTGCCATCGGCTGTGGAGATTGCCAAAAAGCGTATGGAGGACAATCGCAAAGATTCTCCGTCCGCGCGTTGCTTACCAGGTGCCGTGACCCGGATCGGCCCCGTATATCAGTTCGTTCAGGCCAAAGATTATCTAGTGATGATTTCAGACGATGACAGTCCAGGCTTCCACCAAATCTATCTGGACGGGCGGCCGCATCCCAAGGAACCGGATCCTCTATGGTATGGGGATTCGATCGGGCACTGGGAAGGCGACACTCTGGTTGTCGATCGCGTAAATTTCGAGGAACAAGTTTGGTTGGATCTGGGCGGGCATCCGCATTCGGACAAACTACACGTCACCGAACGCTACCGCCGCGTTGACCTAGGGCATCTTGAGACTGAAGTGACGGTGGAGGATCCGGGTGTACTGGCGAAGCCCTGGACCATGAAACGAGTGTCGGATCTGGCACCAGGAGAAAAGGTTCGCGAATTCATCTGCGCCGAGAATAACAAGGATGTCGAGCATCTGATTGGACGCTAGAGTGTCCGCAACACGTTCGGCCGATCCGTGGGAGTCGAAGTCGGGTGAAGTGACATAGGGTGAAGATGAGACAGGGGATGATCAAAGCCAAGAAACCCGGATTCTTATCCGCCGCCGCATTTACGCTGGGCCTGATCGTAGCAACCGCACCTGCATTTGCGCACCACTCCTTCTCAGCGGAATTCGATACGAATAAACCGATAACGCTGACGGGCACTGTGACCAAGCTTGAGTGGACGAATCCACACGCGCACTTTTACGTCAGCGTTAGCGATAAAGGCGGCACGACAGCCACTTGGGACTTTGAGCTAGGCAGTCCCAATGGCCTTGCGCGTCATGGCTGGAACCGAAGCTCATTGAAACCGGGAGACATGATCACGGTCAATGGCTACAGGGCAAAAGACGGTTCAAATCTCGCTTCTGCGCGTTCCGTAACTTTGGCAGACGGAAGCAAGATTTTTGCGGGCTCACCGGACGACAGCCAGACACAATAGCGAAATGGCTGGAGTATGTTACGCAGGAAGACGAACAAAGAGAACCATGCGACAACGGTTCGTCGAAGCGATCTCTCTGACCTGAATAGTCGGGGGAAGTGCGGTCGGGTTTGAGCCCGAGCCGAAAAATGTTCCCATGAGCGACGGATTGGAACAATGACGCAACGAACTCTCATCCGCAATGCGACCGTCGTCACCATGGATGACAAACTGGGCGATCTGCTTTCCGGGGACGTGCTGATTGAAGGCGATCGCATTGCGGCGGTGGGGAAGATCGCTTCCACCGACGCGGAAATCGTTGACGGGCACGACAGTATCGTCATTCCGGGGCTGATCAACGCCCACATGCATACCTGGCAGACCGCTCTCCGCGGCGTGGCCGCAAATTGGACCGTGCTCGAATATTTCCGCAAGATGCACGCTGGCTTGGCCACGGTATTTCAGCCGGAGGACCTCCACATTGCTACGCTGGTCGGCGCGCTGAACCAGTTGAATTGCGGTACCACCACGCTCGTCGACTGGTGCCACAATAATCCCACTCCTGCGCACAACGACGCGGCCATTGACGCGCTGCGCGAATCCGGTATTCGCGCGGCCTTTTTCCACGGCACTCCCAAACCCGATCCCAAGCCCGGCCAGCCCGGCTTCTGGGAGATTCCTCATCCAAGCGTGGAACTGGAACGCCTGCAGCGAGCTCGCATCGGTGGTCTGGTCAAGCTGGGCGCGGCGGTTCTCGGTCCGCATTATTCGACGATGGAGGTGTCCCTGCACGATTTCAGGATGGCCAAGGAGTTGGGACTTATCGCCTCCATGCATCAGGGCGGCGGGCCACCCCGCACGCCCGAAGGTTGGCAACGACTCGAAAGCGAAGGGCTGCTGGGGCGTCACGTCAACATCGTGCATGGCAATAGTCTTAGCGACGAGCAACTGGCGCGCTTTTGTTCTCTCGGAGTGAGCTTTTCAGTGACTCCGGAAAGCGAGATGACCCAGGGGCACGGCTTCCCGATTACCGGCCGGTTGCGCAAATGCGGCTGCGCGCCTTCGCTGGGCGTCGATCTCGAGGCGATGGCTTCCGGCGAAATGTTCATCGTGGCGCGCATCGCTCTCGGCATGCAACGGGCGCTCGACAACGCGGCCCATCGGGAGCAGACCGATTCCATCCCCGAGACGTCGACGATCACCACGCGCGAGGCGCTTCGCTGGGCGACCATCGAAGGCGCGCGCATGCTGTGCATGGAAGACCGCATCGGTTCGCTTGCACCGGGTAAACAGGCGGATCTGGTCATGATTTCAACCGACGCCTTGAACATGCAGCCCGTGAACGACCCGGTTTCGACCGTGGTGATGCAAACAAGCCTGGCGAACATCTCCGGCGTAATGGTCGCGGGGCAATGGAGGAAGCGCGCGGGAGAGCTTCTGGCGGAGGGAATTGCAGAGAAGACGGCCCGGCTGCGCAATTCCGGCCGGCGTATCCTTCAGGGAATCGGCTTGCCTTCTGAGGTATCCACTCTCGCGGGACACTAACCATAACCGTCCGTATGGAGTACTAGCCCACCACATCTCCGGTAATTCGACTAACCAGGCGCTAGAGCCGTGAGCTGAGTTTTCGCAGGGCAGGTTCGTATATGTCGCGATTCGACCGCTTCGCCCGTTCCGTTTCTCATTTGCTCCGGGCTCCTATTGCTCTCCCGATAAGCGCTCAGGGTCACCGCCTTGACCGACCATCAGCAGTAAGTTACCCTGCGGGCATTTGGCTGGGTTGATAGAGCGGGAGACTTTCAATGAAAGCATTAGCTGCGGGTCTGACAACGGTGGCGGCCATGGTTCTTTCGATTGGCTTGACGAAGCATGTGCGTGCAGCCAATCAGGAGCCAGTCGCACCGTCGATGTCGCCTGCGGACGCGAACGATCTGATTCGTCGTCGATGTGTGGTTTGTCACACGGCGGCCATGCCGAGCGGTGGGATGAACTTTCAACTGTTTGACGCCGCTTCGCCCGATCCGGGCGTGGCTTTGATGATAAGCGTCAAAGTTACGCAAGACGGCGCGATGTCCGCCGCAGGTGGGCCGCGCCTTAATCAACCTACCATTGACGAGTTCGTCCGCATGATGCGTGCCTTTGCTGTTCAGCGAGATGACGCGTCCCGGCAATGGACCATCGATCTTCAAGTGGACCCGCTCACCCCGAAGGGAGATCACTCCGTTGTGGTTGCTCACAGGCGATCTGGCGCCGGTGAGGTGGAAATGACCTGCAACGGAGCGACTCGCCACTCGAAGATTGAAGTTGCGGTAACGGACCCGCATACACCGCGCATTGCGACAGACTTCGACGGCCTAAGTCCGATGATCCGTCAGATCTTTGCTTGGTGCATCGCGGGTTAATCCGGAGTTGCACCTCAATATCGAAATGGATTCCACATCCGTTGCCACGCCGCCGAAAGAGAAATATTGCCGAGTTCGTGCCGCCAATGACCAAGTCCCGATAAGCTTCGGATTACCGGACATTTGCAATACCAGGTCTTCACATGTCCGAGAACCGCGCTGATGAACCCGCCTAGCTTCAGGCTGCCCCAATCGCCGCTGTCTGCGGAAGAAGATCGGCGAAAACAAATCCGTCGCGATCCACAATCTCGCCGACCGTGACCGGTATTCCCTTGCGGAACATTGGTCCCGCGCTCGCGAAAGTATGGAACTCTCCGTTTTCCCCGCAGGGATCGAGATGGCTGGGAAAAGCCGCAAGCAGATCTCTGTCAAAACAGCGTCCCGCAAACGTGCGATCGAGCTGACGCGGATCGACGCACGTTAGATATGCCGACAGACCGCCCGCAAGCATATCTTCCGCGAGTTGGCGAGTATTCTTCCCCCACAGCGGAAAAACGGGAGTCATCCCACATTTCGCGAGCTGCCTTTCGCGGTAGGCACGAACGTCTTCAAGGAAGAGATCTCCGAAAATGACGTGCCGGACTCCCTCGGCTCTCGCGCGTGTCATTGCTTCGCTCATCGCCTGTTCGTAAATTTCGTTGGGGCATGGCGACGGGATCGGAACCTTTACGAGTGGCAAACCGGCCGCAGCGGCCTGCATTTCAAGCAGACTCTCCCGCACCGCATGCATGGCGACACGCTCGTACGTGCGATTCACCGTTGTGAGCATGGCAACGACCTCGAATTCGCGATTATGACGCGCGGCATAGAGCGCCCAGGCACTGTCTTTTCCGCTGCTCCATGCGATCCACGCTTTCGGTCGAGCGGCGTCCTGCGATTGTAAGTTGTTTGCCATCGAGTTCTCCGATCGAGCTGTTGCGAAAGTGTATGACATATTTAGTGCGTAAGTCCTGATTAACGCGGTGGTCTCAATGGGTCGATGCAACACTAACCCGAGCCTTTACTTCCATGCGTCTCAAGCGTTAAAGTCGCCCATGAGCGTAATTCAAGAGGAATACTGCTCTGTTTAAGTCTAAGTCGCGTCCAACCTGAAAGATCGGATGTCTAGCGGAAGCACCGTTCCACCAGCTGATTAGGCGGGGGTGCATCGACCGGTTGAGTTGGCACGACTAATCGGGGGTTGACCGAGTCTCCTGCGACAGAATTGTGACCCGCGATCAAACGGGTTTATCGCGTGATGCACAGCCATCGGCTGCTCGCTATGCCTCTCGAAGTAATTCTGTGCGGTACTTCGGAGCGAGCGCTTTCACTTTCTCGATGAATGCGGCCTGCTCTTTTTCGCCGAGCTTCGGCGGAGGCGTTGTACGTGTCACGAGCGGCACCCCGACCTCCACGAAGAATTGTTCCCGTCCAGCCGGAGAGCAGATACAGAGCATGCGTACGGGCCTGGCGGAACCGTTATGGAACTGATGGGGAGCATTGGCAGGAATATTCAGTGTGTCGCCAGCGCGCGCTACCGACTTCTTGCCACGGAAGGTCGCTTCCATCTCACCTTCGAGAAAAATGAATGTCTCCTCGAAGTCATGCCGGTGCGGCGGCGGCCCGCCACCTGGCGGGACGTGCATATCAATAACGCAGAAGCGTCCATCGGTTTGCTCGCCGGTCACAGTAATGCTATAGGTGTCGCCGACAAGACCGATGTGAGGGAGCCCGTCGGGTTGCGCTAGCGTGAGGGTGCGTTTGGGGTTGTCCGGAGGGATCGTCGGTAGAACACTAGACATTCCGTTTCTCCTTTGCAGGGTGCGTTCGTTCTGGTTTCGTTTGAAACCAGTCCCCTAACTCCTGTGATTAACACCGTCGCCGTCCATAAACGCTACTAGGCCACCACACGCGTGGGAATCCAACTTAACAGGAGTTGAGGCTAGTTGCTCCAGCAATGCGAACGACGACGATTTACGAGGGGTCTTTTTGCCGCGTGTTCTTAACAGCGGTCAAGAGTCCGATGCCCAGCAGCACGATTGTACCGACCGCAATCCAGTGAGCTGGAATGTGCATTAAATTGGCGCCCCATATGAGGCCGCCGACCATGACTACGAAACCGATTGTGTAGAGAGCGAACGACATTGCACGCTCCTTTCTTGACGACTCGGTATACCCATCGGCAATATCATCGCCGAGGATTAACCCGACCACCTAGCCTCGGCGATCAACCAAGACGAGGGCCGGTTTCACGCCGGAAGTTAGAAGTGACTGAAGAGGCCGATCAGAATGATCAGCGGAATCGGCACTCCCAGCAGCAAGAGAATAATTGATCGCATAGCAATCCTCCTTAGTACCTCGAAGACCTAGATCGCCCGCATTCGATCGCGCTGCCTTCCACCTATCGTAGCCGCTAGGCTGGCACTGAACGCGCCAATCAAAAGAGCCAGAAATAGCCAATACAAGGAATGCGCTGCGGCTTTGCGCATGGTGTCAGCCGCCAGCCGGGCTTGGTCGGTAACTTCTGTTACCCGCTGCTCGGCATCATTGCCGGTGAGACCCGTTTTCGCCGCCACCATTTCGCTCAAATAGGTTCGATCCCATCCTGGGAGATCTCGCTGCCGAAGTGCATTCATCAGTATCGTTTCGGCTTCAGCGCGCGCGGATGCGTCGATCGGAGTCGGCGGATTCGTGCGGAATAGCGCATCGACAAAGTATGCATTGGGATCCACGGTTCGCCCGTCCCCCTGCGTCCCGGCCATTCTCGATGAGCCTCCGACCATGAAGGCAGCTGTCGAGGCCAAAAATGCGCCGGTTATTACGACGCTGACTGCCCAGACCAGGAAGCCATGCACCGTGTCTCGAAAATAAACTTCGTCAGTGTGTACGTTCACCCATTTCGTGCGCAGCCGCCCAGCCAAGTATCCGCCGATCGCAGAAGCCACGATCTCCATGACGATCAGCCACAAGATTGCTCCCCGGCTGACGGCTGTCGCAGAAGCACCGCCCCAAGGCGAAATCGAAGACAGCCCCATGCCCGCTCCAAATGCGAGAAGAATCAGTGACAATGCAGCGGTGACAAAAGCACCGGCAATTACAGCAGCCCAGGAGACAGGCGAAGTTGATGCTTCATTCTTCCCGTAGAACTCAGGAAAGTGCGTCTCCTGCTCGGAGACGAAAGTTGCAGAATGTGCCATGACTGTGTCCTCCTTCGATCGATTCGCTCGCAACCTCAGTGCATTTCGCGGCGCAGTCACAAGCGCCCGCGGAGCAGAGCGGCTCGCATATGCACGACCGTGTCCAGGCCGTCTCTGAGGTGCATTCACCGTACCGTCAGAGGCTGTAACAGGCCATACCGCGCACTACGTATAAGGGTAAGGAACAACGTGTATTAGGTATCGGGTATCGGCCGAAGCAGGACGTATGGCGCTGACTCGCCCGAAGCCTGAATAGCACCGTTCTCGGACAAGTGGAGCATTGGATCGGCCAATGTTCGGTAATCCCACCAGTCAGTGTCCCAGCGCAATCTAGTCAACCCCAGCGGGAAGCATCAACCACGCAACGGCCCCACTGGCGAACGACAGGCCTGCACAGATGAACATTTCGATTCGGAATCCAAAGACAAACGCTTTGGAAACTGACGCCCTGATCGCCCCGATCGTTTCGGCATCTAGGCCAGACGGTAAGTCAAGGCCGGCAACCTTGATCTCATTCGAATGAAATATTGGAGAATGCCGGGAGGAAGCACCCACCGGCTGAGACTGTGCTCCAGAGAGAAACTGAACATCCTCACCATCACTATCCCCAAGATCGCAACAGCAAGCACGCTGGCCACGCGGGCAACAGCATTATTGATGCCGGAGGCTGCTCCGGTGCGATTCTGGTCTGCGGAACTCATCACGACCGTTGTGAGCGGAGCCACGCTAATCGCCATTCCAAGCCCAAGGACAAGGAATGCAGGGAAGAACGATTTCCAGTAGCTAGCTCCCACGGAGGGTACAGCGAAAAGGAGGAACCCTGCTGCCGCAATGACCGGTCCGGTGACGAGTGGAGCTCTGGGTCCGTAACGCGTGACGAGTCCGCCTGACCATCGGGAAAGAAGGAACACCAGCACAATAAACGGCAGCGCGGCAGCGCCAGTCGCAGTCGGAGAGTATTTCTGCACCTGTATAAGGTTCAGTGGAAACAAGAAAAAGAAAATTCCGGTAGCGGCATAGAGAAACAAGGTGAGTAGGTTCGCGCCGCTGAAACTATGCGAATTGAAAAGCGCCAACGGAACCATCGGTGAACTTATTCTGTCTTCAACGAACGCGAAAGCAATCAGACACACGAATCCTGCAATCAGGCTCCCGAAAATCAGAGGATTGCCCCAACTGAGACTTGTTGACTCAATGAACCCGTAGACCACGCCACCTAGTCCCACGGTCGCAAGCAATGCACCTGACCAATCGACCCGCCCGGCGGTGCGGTTACGGCTTTCGGGAACGTGCCGCAGAGAAATTGCGAACACTGCAGCTGCCAGTGGAACGTTGATGAAAAACGCCCAGCGCCACGAAGCATGCTGAATCAACCAGCCGCCGAGAACCGGTCCGAACGCGGTTGTAATGGCGGTGAAGCCCGACCACGTACCGATTGCGCGCCCACGGGTTTGCTCGTCAAAGGATGCACTGATGATCGATAGGCTGCCCGGCACGAGAAACGCGGCTCCCGCGCCTTGCGCACACCGCGCGATCACCAACTGCTGAATGTTCGAGCTAAGCCCACTGCTGATCGACGCAGCCGCGAAAATCCCCACACCAATCAGGAATATCCTTCGGCGGCCAAACAGATCGCCCAGCGAGCCGCCGACCAGAATCAGGGCTCCCAGGAACAAGCCATAAGACTCGACGACCCATTGAACATCCACAATAGTTGCGTGGAGGCTTATTTGCAGCGCCGGTAGAGCTACATTGACGACCGTGCTGTCGATAAAGGCCAGGCTGGAACCGAGAATTGTCGCTGCGATCCAACGTCGCGCTCGCGCTTTGCATGGAACGCCTGCATTCGCATTGCGGATTACGGCCTCGTCGCATGGTGGTTTCATGGAGGCTAAGAGCGCGCGCTTCGTTTCGGTTAGATTCGTAACCTCAATCAAGAATACGCGAGTTCCTTGGAAAAAAGGGGCGTGAAAGAATCCGCGGCGAACCCACCTCAAACTACTTGACAGCATATCCTAGGGGAATCCGGTCCAAACCGCGGCGTACAAGCGAGTATAAGCGACAGCGCGTATGCCAACTCCTGATTAACGAGTGATTCTCATCAGGGGTTCGTCGTTCTCCACTGGCGTGACCACGAACCAAGGCAATTCCTTGCAGGGCTTTTCCGTTTCGATTTTACGGCCGGGCTCGGTGTATGATTCCCGC
>Ga0206795_1102_pt2 | contig 17357 bp, 15 predicted proteins | sample Alteio_BWOrgCont_71_FD_152872 | JGI IMG/M metagenome (GOLD analysis project Ga0206795, IMG submission 152872) | Enriched cells from forest soil in Barre Woods Harvard Forest LTER site, Petersham, Massachusetts, United States -... | ecosystem: Environmental > Terrestrial > Soil > Temperate forest >... | reverse complement strand
ATTAAAAACCTAAGACGCAGGGTTTTCAATCAACAATCAAAAATCGACAATCAAAACTTTTTTTTATCCGGCTTGGGCGGCGACCAGGGGCGCGTCTTGGCCGGGCAGCGGGATGACTTGCGGGGCGTGGGTTAGGGTGCGGTCCAAGGCATCGGCTAGCGCGGTGGGAAAACTGGCTGTGAGGAGATTGATATCGATTTGCAGATCGCGGGCGGAATAGAGACGGTTGATGACAAGGACTCCGCAGCGGCGATTGGTGGAAGTAAGAAGATCGAGAGCGATGGTCCAGAGAGCTACTCCGTCGAGGGTTTTAGGGGCGCCGGCTTTGCTCCAACGGAAGGAAGGCGAACCGCGGCGCGCCGACAGGTCGGATACGTCGAAAGGGATACGCGCGGCGGGCATCATATCGAGCTTCAACTCGAAGCCGTCGAAATCGTTGTTGCTGAAGGCGGCTACGAGAATGCGGCGAACCTGCTCGTAGTCGCGAGCGACTTTGAGTTCCTCGGAGGCGCGGCGGACGGCGAGGTTGTTCACAAAAATTTGCGGCTGAGTGAGCGTGCGGTGCGCGACGCGCGCCAGTTCGCCGAATTCGAGGTAGCCGAGATGCTGCACGCCGATCCAGATACCGATGCCCAACACGGCTAACACGAGACCGAGCGAGCTTCCGGTGGGCCAGAGCAGGAATAGGCTCAGCATGGCGAATGCGGCGGAAACGCCATAGAGCAGGATTACGACCTGACGGTGAGTCATGCCATGCTGCAGGAGTTTGTGGTGGATGTGCTCGCGGTCGGCGGTGAAGACGGGGCGTCCGCTGATGAGGCGGCGGAGAATGGAGAGCGAAGTTTCCAGGATGGGCAGGCCGAAGGAAACTACCGGGATCGCGACGGCGACGATCGTGGGCGCTTTTTGCGCGCCTTCCAGAGCCAGCGCGCTCAGAACAAATCCTATAAAGAGACTTCCGGAGTCGCCCAGGAAAATGGTCGCGGGATTGAAGTTGTAACGCAGGAAGCCGAGAATCGCGCCCGCCAATGCAATGGTCACGACGGTGACGAGGGAAGGTCCATTTTGCAGAGCGACAACGAACGCGACCAGTGTTGAAAACAGTGCCGACCCGGCGGCAAGGCCATCCAGACCATCAATCAGGTTGAAGGCATTGGTGATGGCAAGTACCCAGAGGATGGTGCAGGGCAGCCCTACAAACCAAGGCAGTTCATGCTGACCGAACAAGACTGGGATGTTGACGATGCGCAGGCCGCCCATGAACAGAAGAGTGGCGGCGATGCCCTGGACGGAGAATTTTACATAAGGCCCGACGCCGCGAATGTCGTCATAAACGCCGAGCAGAAAAACCAGCGTGGCGGGTCCCACAATGGTTAGCAATGTTTTCAGCGGAAAGGCTGCGTGCAGCTGCGGATTCCGCGAAATCCAGATCGCGGCCAACGCCATGCAACTGGAAAACGCGAGGAAGATGGCAACGCCACCCAGCCGGGGCAAGGCGCTGGAATGCAGATGACGTTCTTGCGTAGGGGCGGCGACCCAACCACGAGCCGTGGCGAAATCGCGAACGTACCGCGTCAGAACGAACGCGGACAGCAACGCCAAGAAAAATGTCCCGAGGAAGATGCCAGTCAACTGTGTCACCCCGGAGCAGCCATGCTGACTGAAGCATCGCTCCGCTTAGCTGAAGTATTGCAGCGATCACCGACTACGAATAGTTAGTGATCAGATTCCCAATGCTGGTTTTGAGAGTGCACCGACTCTAGCAGCAGCCCATTGAAAGTTTCAATCGAAGCGATCAAAAAACTGTGGAAAACCGGGCTGTATGTACGCCAGCCGTAAAGTTCAGATCGAACTTCCTGTGCTACACTTCTTCCCATTCAACTCTGCATTCACGCAAATTATTCACAAAGAATTGTCGATCGGGGCTCACTGATGAGATCGGGCACAACGACTTCAACTCGAGGCTGCCGCACGTATTTTTTCCGCGCGTTCGGAATGTTGTTCTTCATGGCAGGAGTGACTTTGGCGCAGCAGCCCTCGGGCGGCATTGCGCCAGCGGCGCAACCGGCTTCGCAGATGGCGGTGGGGACATCGGTGCCGCAGCAGGCGAAGACCGCGGATGCGGGCAAGGAAGCGAATAATTCCTCAATGTTCGCGGCGCCTTCCGTGAAGCTGGGTCCGGGAGATTTGATCGAGATCGGCGTGTACAACGTTCCCGAATTGGCGACCAAAGCCCGCGTAAGCGGCTCGGGCGACGTTTATCTTCCTCTGATCGACTACGTTCACATCGACGGACTAACGCTGGAAGAAGCGCAAGCGCTGATTGAGAAGAGACTCGAAGACGGCGGATTTGTCCGCAGCCCGCATGTGACCATTTTCGTTGACGACGCAACTTCGCAGGGGATCACTCTTCTCGGCGAGGTGAGCAGGCCCGGGATTTATCCGGAGGCAGCGGATCACAAGCTGTATGCCATTATCTCCGAGGCCGGTGGTTTTACGGCGAGCGCAGCGCGCCGGGTCGACATCATTCGCCAGGGCAAGACGGAAACGATACACATTGATCTGCCGCGGAATTTGTCCGACGATTTAAGCGGGAATGTCGATGTGCAGCCGGGAGACACGATCACGGTGCCGCGGGCTCCGATTGTGTATGTGGTCGGGGATGTGGGCCGGCCGAGTGGGCTTCTGATTGATAACGGCCGTCTCACCGTACTGCAAGCCCTTGCCTTGGCGGGCGGCGCGAACCATACCGCCAAATTGGGCGATACACGGATCATTCGCAAAACCCCGGCCGGGATGACCGAGACGAAGGTTCAACTGAAGAAAATGCTGGAAGCCAAGACGCCCGACATTACACTGCAGGCCGACGACATTTTGTTTATACCCATCAGCGGCCTCAGGGTAGCGGCGGCGAGAACGGCGGAGGCAGCGATCTCGGCCGCAACGGCGATCTCCGTTTACACGGTGCATCCGTAGGCAGGCGATTAGGTTTTGTTTTGAGTTAGACTTTCGAGTATCCCGATGTATTTCTCTGCCGTCCGGGCGCGAGAGAAATTCTGCAGAATGTATTCCCTTCCCTTTTGACCCAGCTTTGTGCGGAGGCCGGCGTCCGCGGCAAGTGTTTTGATCGCTTGCGCGAGCGCTTCAGAATTTTCCGGTTCGATGATGAGGCCCGCGCCGGCGGTTTCTACGATCTCTCGAGCCTGACCATCGACTCCTAAAATGACGGGGCGCGCGCAGGACATGAATTCCAACATTTTTGTAGGAATCACGGTTTTGAAGACGTCGGTCTTTTTTAATAAGACTAAAGACGCGTCTGACGCCGAGATGAAGGCCGGGATTTTTTCGCGCGGCTGTTGATCGAGGAAAAGAATGTTGTCGAGGCCGCGCGATTGCGCCAGAGATTTGATGCGCTCTTTTTCGGCGCCTTCGCCGACGAGCAGAAAAAGAACGTTGGGTTGGGCATGTTGGAGTGTAGCGGCAGCGTCGAGGAGAGTCTCGAGGCCGTGGGCGTTGCCCATCGTGCCGATGTAGCAGACCAGGAATTTGCCTTCAGCATTCAGTTGGCGGCGTATGGCTTGGTTGGACACGTCCGGCTGCGGCTGGAAGAGATCGGCTTCGACTCCGTTTTCGACGACGGCGATTTTTTCTTCAGGGACGCGCCAGTGTTTGATGAGATGTTCGCGGAAGGCTGGAGTTACGACTACGATGTGAGCGGCTTTTGCATAGAGGAATCCGGCGATTTTGGCCAGTGTGTGATGCAGCAGAGAATTTTCGTTGCCGACTCCGACGGCGATTAGAGACTCGGGCCACAGGTCGCGGACTTCAAAGACGAACGGAATTTGCCGAGAGAAAGCGAGCCCCCATCCAGCAAGGCCGACGAGCAGTTGCGGCGAGGTTGCGATGATGATGTCGGGGCGTGGGATGGTCATGCCGCGCAGCGCTGCTGAGATGCAGAAGGAAGCATAGTTGCGCATGCGCTCGTGCGCTTTGCGGTTGGGCAACGGCCACAGCCATGTGCGAAAGACTTGAACGCCGTCGATGGTTTCGTGATACGTGAGGCGACGGAGGCGTGGACGCCATTCTTCTGGGACGACGCCGGTGGGATGGTTGGGGAATCCGGTGAGGATGGAGACGTCGTGTCCGGCTTGCGCCCAGTGGTAGGCGAGCTCGGCGGCGCGGGCGGCGGGAGCGCCCATCTCGGGCGGGAAGTATTGGGAGACGTAGAGGATTTTCACGGAAGGTAGAGGCTATCGCATTCGTGCTAGTTTGGGGTAGTTGCAGGAGTTGACTCGTCGTCCTTCTATAATCCTTAGGCATGCGCTCCCGCATCATGTATATCGAATCGAAGGCTGAGGGTCTAAACGGTCCCGCCCGGATAGGTCGAGTTACGTTTAACAGAACTGGACGAACGCTCTACTACAGGGGTCGGTCATTCCAAAGTCTAAAGGGGAGCGGATTCAAAGCCAACTATTTCGACACTGGGACTGGGGACGCATATTGGATTTCGGGTCCGCGTCGTGATGGATTGGACCGCCTCTACGGAAAGAGCGCTCTGGTCGTGGAAATAGATGACGATGTCCGAGAAGAGTACTGGACGGAAATCCGCAAGGACGCTAAGCAGAAGAGCAAGTCCCATACCTAACGCGTCGTAGTATCGCGACTGCACGAACTTACTCCACGCGAACATTCATTAGAGGTTTAGTAATAGCATAGTTTGAATGCCGCCTTGTACATAAGCGCGCGGACGCGGTTGGCCCGGCTTTGGGTGTAGAGCTCCCAGCGGTCGGCGACTTCGGCGAATTTGTCATTTTCGGTCAAAGCGCCGGTGAGGCGGTGCATGATGCGCAGCTGGACGATGTGCAGTTGATGATAAAAATTGCTGGCCACCATGGGCAGGCGCGTGCCGGATTGCTCGTAGAGGGACCAGAATCCGAGGTCGAAGTGGTCGAGATTGTGGAGCATGGTTTGGACGGCGCGCGCGAATAGATCCTGCGCGAATTTTTCTTTGGTCGCCAAGAAGTAGTCGTAGACGCCCCAGGTGGCCCAGATGAATCCGTTGAGAATGTGAGTGGGCGGGGAGACGATGTATTCCTCGAACCAGAGGTCGCCGGCATCATCGGTGAACGCAACGCCCCCTTCGGTTACTGATTTGCGAAAGCTTTCCATTGCGCGCTGCGCTGCTTCCAGGTAGCGCGCTTCTCCTGATTCCTTCCACGCCCGCACCAGAACTGAAATTCCCTGCCCCTGCGCCAGCGCGGAATACCACGGGGCTTTCAAGGTGTCGCGGTATTCCCAGTTGAAGTGATGGTGCCAGACGGCGAGTCCGTGGGCGTTTGGTTCGAGATGATCACGGAGCCAGTCGGCGATGAGAAGAAACTTCTTGCGGCGAGCAGGATCGGCGGTGCGGCGGTAGAGGTTGTAGTTTCCCAGTCCGTATTGCGCGATGGCGATGGGGTTGTACTGCAGGCCGATGTGTCCGTGATAGTCGAGTTGCGGAATGCCGGAGAGATCGTAGGCGCCGGCGTAGTCGGCCTTTTCGGCGAAGAGCATGTAGTATTCGCCGAGTTCGGTAACGCTGGCGTTGGGATTTGCGGCGGGCGTTTCGTGCCAGAAGGTGAGATGGCTTTTGCCTCCGACGAGGTAGGCGCTGAAGATGCGGCGATAGTAGCGGAGAGAGGGCACGGACGTTTTATCTTACGGGATGGCGTGGGATTCTTGCGTTGCGTCTTGGTCTGCGCGACGGCAGTAATTCTGCCTGCGGACGTAAGGTCCCTCGCGCCAGCTTCGCTGCCGCTCAGGATGACATGATTTTTCTGCGACTTTCTACCCGCGGACGATTACTCCTCAATTGTATACAGCGATGTGGTCGTGTCGTCGGGAGACACGGCTATGGTGGTCACGGCTAAGTAGGGCGTAGTGTTCTCACCGTCGGGGAGGAAGGCATTGCCGTACTGAAAAAAGCGCGGCGGCCAGAAATCTTTTTTCCAGCTGAGTTGTGGTTGCCAGTTTTGCGCGCTTTGATCGCTGCCGTAGATGCAGATGTGGCGGTCGGGATTTACGTCGCTGGGTTCGACCATGGTTGAGAAGAAGATGCGGTCGGCGGCGCGGCATCCGTAGATGGAGGAGCTGGTGATTGGCGCGAGCTGCGAGAGTGCTCCCTCGCGATTCAAGTGATAGATGAAGTTTTGTTCCAGCGGAGTGTCGGAAGAAAAGTAGAGGCCTGCTCCGGTTACGACCAGAGCGACGGCGCGGGCTTGCTGGTTGCCTTGAAGTATTATCTCTATCTTACTTAAATCAATGGAAGATCGAAGAATGCGGCATTCATCGCCGTAGTCCCCGGTGAGAATCCAGAGGCAGTTCTGCCAAGGGTCGTGGACGATGTTGTGAACGTGGCGGATGGCGCCTTTGGGGAATGTGTGGACGGCGGACCAGGTCGCTCCGGCGTCGGCGGAGGCGTAGATGTGGACTTCGTCGCGATTTGGATTGTCGAAATATTCTCCCCAATAAATATTCCCGTTGGGCACGGCGCTGATGTGAAGCGGGCGCGTGCCGCGAGTGATGCGATGGGTGATGCGAAATTCGCTTTCGTTGGGACGCAAGGTAATGATTGCTCCCGGAACGGCTGCGACTATGCCGCCGGAGGGTAAAACTGCGAGAGCGTGAAATCCATCGCGGAGCAGGCGCGCGGTCAGGCGATTCGTGACCGAGAGTTGGCGATACCACGCAGGATGAAATTGGGCGACGTTCTGCCACTTCAGATTGTCGGAGGGATTCTCGATTCGCGCACGGAGAAGTTTGTAACCGCGCGAGGCGTACAAGTCGCTGCCGCTCCATGCCAGGGCTCGGAGTCCGGGAAAGCGGGCTACGCGCGTGAGCGCGGGCTGAGCCGGAGCGTTCATTCGGAGAAGAACATCTTATTGAAATCGCGGTGGGCGGGCAATTTTTGGGGGAGAGTAGGTCGGTTGGCTCACGCAATAGGCCGGTCCAGCGGGAGATCCTTCACTCCGCCTGAAAAAAGGCTACGCTCAGGATGACGCAACATAAGTTCTAGATTCGGGTTCAGTTCGACCGTCGAACTCTGACCAGCGAACAGCTTATGCGTAGCCATCTTTCTTCCACTCCTTCCAGTCGGCGCGAACGGCTTGCGCCATCTCCAGGGTTGCTTTGTGCAGCCAGCGGCCTTTTTGGTTTTGCAGATGGCGAAGGACGGGCTTGCGCGCGGCGCTGGTGCCGAGGTGGATGTTGGCGGTCTCCCATCCCATGGCGTGGAGCAGGCGAAGTTCCTCACCCTGCGCTTTCAGATCAATGAGTTCGATGCGCGAGCAGTGCGGGCTGAGGCGGCGCACGATCCAGCGTCCGCGAAGCTGCACGAAGGGGTCGAGACAGCGCACGGCACGCCCGATGATTGCCTGATAAAGAATTTCCGGCGGCCCTTCGTATTCCTTGGCCCAATAACAAGCGGACGAGACGAGCGCCTTGGCTTCGCGCGCGATCTTGCCGCCCTTCCATTCGGCGATAGCAACATAGCGCTGATGCCCGAGGCTGCCCAGTCCGGCGACGCGGCGAGCGATGCGATATTGCAGATCGCGCACCGGCATGAGGTGCTCGATGGCGTCGATGGCGCTGATCTGCACTGGCTCTCGCAGCGTGGGCAGGGCGTCCATTTTCCCCCAGAAGTGGACGGGATCGCGCAATTCGCTATTGGCCATCTGGCGCAGCCAGGTGTGAGTCTCTTCCAAAACAAACGGACGGCCGCCTTCGCGCATGGAGTCGGTATAGCCCTGAAGCAGCGAGTCGCAAATATCTTTGTGCTCGAGCGGAATGTGTCCGGCATCGGCGGCGAGGTGCGCGCTGACGGCGAGGCGCACGAGATCGTTGACGTAAGACATCGGGAAGGCTTCGTCGAAGTCGTTGACACCCCAGATGAGGCGTCCGTCGATGTCGCGCCAGGTGCCGAAATTTTCAACGTGCAGATCGCCAACCGCGAGCAGATGTGGAGCTTTGGCCAGATCGGCGCAGACCTTGGGCCAGATCTGCGCCCAGCGATAGTAAGTGGCTCGCAGGAACGGAAAGACTCCGGCTTTCATATTCGCGTGCTTGAGGCGGAGGTCTTTTTGGGCGAGGTCGGTGCGGTGGGCGAGCCAGTCTTCGAATTGACGGGTGGCTTTGACTACGTTCATAGGGCCGAAACGATAGTGCGTAGTTGGCGGGAAGTCAACGCGGGGATTGGTTGTGCGATGAACTCCGGCGTGTGTGCGGCTGGACACAGCGTGGCTGGCGGCCCACCTTTTCGCTAGCTTAATCCGCGTTGAACTATTGCATTTTCAATTAGATAGCCTTTGGTTCTCATCCTGCGTATTAGAAAAGCGCACGCGGAGGGATGAGATGAAACGGGCGACCGGTGGGGCGAACGACAGACTGAAGCTGACCTGCATGGCCGCAGCGGTCGTGGCAATGATCGCTGGATTCGCTCAGGCTGGATTCTCGCAAACGCCATCCGTCGAGCGCGTGAAGCGCACCGTTCTCGTCAGCATTCCTGACCGCAAGCTGGCTGTAATTGAAGACGGAGATGTGATCGCGACATTTGCGGTCGCCGTTGGAGCGGACGACAGCCCGAGCCCGACCGGCGAATTCCAGATTGTGAGCCGCGTGGCCAATCCGACTTATTACCACCCTGGCACGGTGATCCCGAGTGGCAAGGACAATCCGGTGGGCACACGGTGGATTGGTCTCAGCCAGAAGGGCTACGGCATTCATGGCACGAATGCGCCGCGCTCGATTGGACACGCGGCGTCGCATGGATGCATCCGGCTGCGTAATCGCGACGTGGAGAAATTGTTCACCATGCTGCAGGTGGGCGACGTGGTTGAGATTCGCGGCGAGCGCGACGACGAAATCGCGCAGATTTTCGATGGCGAAGAAGAAGTGGCGGAGGGCCAGTAAGTAGAAAGCAGTGATTAGAGATGAGTGGTCGGTGGTCAGATTTTTCTAAGGAGAACTTATGCAAATGGCAATCACATTCATGGCGGTGGTTGGAGGGTTGATCTTCTCGCTGGCGGTGGCGCTGCTGGCGGAGGAGTTGATCTTCGGGCAAGTGTTCCGTCTGTTTTTCGCGCCACAAAAACTGAAAGCGGCCTCGCGGCGCTGATCGAATCAAGAGACTTAAAGGAGAACGACGATGCTGGCGTTGAAGTACTTGCTGATAACCGGTGGCCTCGGGATGATTCTCGTGGCTGTGGGCATTTTGGGATATGACCTGTATCGCGAACTGCTGTATCGCAGGGCGCTGGCAACGCCGGGCGGATCGTCGCTTGGCGGATCGCTGCCGGCGCAGCCGGAGTGGCGCTGGCGCACGTCGGTCGCGCTGGGATTTCTGGCATGGGGACCGATTCTGCTGGCATTCAGCATTATTGTTGTGCCGAGCGGGACGGCAGGAGTTCGGGTGAGCCAGGCGAGTGGAACGGAGCCGGGGACGCTGTATCCGGGCGTGCATTTCGTGGCCCCGCTGATTGAAGATGTTGCGCTGTTCGACACGCGCGATCAGGTATTTACCACGGGCATTTCGGAGGATGGCAAGGCTGCGGCGGCAAATGTTTCCGGCAAATCGCAACTGCTCGATGTGCAGGCGAAGGAAGGACTGACGCTGGGGCTGGCGATTACGGTGCGTTACCGGCTCGATCCCAAGCGGCTGGACTACATTCAGAGCAACTTGCCGCGGCCGGTGGAAAAAGAAATCGTTCCGCCGATCGTGGCCAGCGTGTGGCGCGAACTGGTTCCGAATTACACGGTGCGCGATGTGTTTTCGGCCAAGCGCGAAGAAGTACGGCAGCGGGCGGCGGGAATGATCACGCAGAAGCTGGCGGCAGATGGAATCGTGGTAAAGGAAGTCATGCTGCGCGACATTCAGTTGCCGGAAGAATATGCGAAAGGATTGGAGACGCTGCTGCTGAAAGAACAGGAAAACGACCGCATGGGCGTGGAGACGGAACTAAAGCAAAAGCAGGTCCGGATTTCGGAACTCGAGGCGGACGCGGTGAAGGTGCAGCAGATCAAGCAGGCCGAGGGCGAGGCTCAGGTCCATGTATTGCAGGCGAAAGGCGAATCCGATGCCATGCAGTACACGCTGCCGCTGAAGGAAAAGCAGATTCAGCAGAGCAAACTGGAAGCCGAGGCACGGAAGGAAGCAACCATTCAGAATGCGGAGGCGGCGGCGCAGGCCAAGGTGATCGACAGCAAGGCGGAAACGGAGCGGCGCAAGTTGCTGGCCCAGGCTGAGGCCGACCGTATTCGATTGACGGCCGCGGCGGATGCCGAGCGGATGCAGAGCGAGGCGACGATTTTGAAACAGAATCCGCTGCTGATTAATAAGATCGTGGCCGAGCGGTTGTCGGACAAGCTGCAGATCATGATGGTTCCCTCCGACGGGAAGTTCTTCATGAACGATGTGCTGAAGAGCATGAACATGCCGAGTGCCGCGGGCGCGGCAGGGCAAACGGAGGAGCAGACTCGGTAGCAGGGCTGGGCGCGGAGAATCCCCACCCTACGTCGCCAAAACGCGACGTGAGGGTGGGGCTAACCGGGAATTTTCGTAACGGTGTCCAAACAGTACAGAGGCGAGGGCCGTAGTCATGCGCGCAGCGGTTTATAATTCGGCCATTCCTGCTGATCCTCTCAAATCGTTTGACTGCCCGGGGCTCGTCTTCCGACTCGGGTTCGTAGGATCCCTTCTCATCCTTATTCTTATTCTTCTTCCCGCTGCAGCGATTTCTGCGCGCGCGGCCGACTGGAACGCTCCCGAGCAGGAACTGGCCCACAAAATTGTGGCGATCACCGGACCCGGAGTCGTGGCGTTCAGCGTGGAGAATCGCTCGTCGCTGGGGCAACGCGATCACGAGATCATTCAGGATGGATTGCGCAGCGCGCTTGCGGGACTCGGCCTGCGATTTGCGGCGCCGGAGCAGGCAGCCGCGACGCTGAAGGTTACGCTGTCGGAAAATCTCACCTCGTATGTGTGGGTCGCGGAGATTCATCAGAGCGCGGCCGAGAACACGGTGGTGATGGTTTCGGCCCCACGTCCGGAGAATTCAGGCTTGCGAAATACGCGCGAGTCGACACCGCTCACCCTGCGCAAGATTTCGCTGTGGACGCAGGACGAACCGATTCTTGATGTCGCGGTGCTGGAGGAAAATCCCGCACCGGCGCAAATTGCCGTGCTCGATGCGCAGCGAGTCGCGATCTACCGGTTGCAGAATGGCAAGTGGCAACCGGAGCAAAACCTGAGCATTACGCACGCGAATCCATGGCCGCGCGATCTGCGCGGACGGCTGATTCCGGCGCGCGATCATCTGTTCGACGTTTATCTTCCGGGCGTGATTTGTGTGAGCACGGCGGCAGCGCCGCTGGCACTGAACTGCCGGGAAAGTGACGATCCATGGCCGCTGGTGCCGACGGGCCTGAACGCTGGCTCTGTCTTTCCCAGTGCTGGTATGAGCAGCGCCGGCGCGAGTGTGCCGCAGATGAAAGCTTTCTACGCATCGACCCGCAACTTTTTTACTGGGGCGATGACTCCGGGCGTAGGCAAGTTCGGTTCGGTACCGAAGTTTTATTCTGCAGCGCTGCTGCCCCGCGACCGATACACACTGTGGCTTTTTGCTGCGACGGACGGGCATATCCATTTGATCGACGGCGTCAGCGACCAGGCGGCGAAGCTTTTTTGGGGAAGCAATCTGGCGAGCGTGAAGACTGCGTGCGGCGCGGGCTGGCAAGTGCTGGCGACAACTTCCGGCGACGCCGGAGATACGATGCGGGCCTACGAAATTCCTGATCGTGATCCGGTGGCGGTGAGCGCGGCTATTGACTTGCCCGGCGAAGTCACGGCCCTGTGGACAGAAGCGAAGGGCGATGCGGCAATTGCGGTGGCGAGAAATCGAGAGACGGGGAGCTATGAAGCGTTTCAACTGGCGCTGGCTTGCGGCCAGTAGCCTTCTGTGCGCGATGGTTGCGGCGGCGCAGACGCGTCCGCAATATGGCGGGACGTTGCGTGTGACGACGCACGCAACGCTTACCTCGCTCGATCCACCGGATGCTTCGCAGACGGATTCAGTTGCGCGACGCAGTTTGCTGTTGATGATGTTCGATACGCTGGTGGCAATCGATGACAACGGGCGCATTCAGCCAGCGCTTGCTACGTCGTGGCAGGCTTCATCCGGCGGGCGGCGCTGGCAGCTTCGATTGCGGCGTGGAGTGAAATTCGATGACGGCACTCCGCTCACGGCAGAGATTGCCGTTTCTTCGCTGCGCGCAGCGAACGCTTCATGGAATGTGAGGACCGATGCAGACTCTGTAGTGATCGAGCTAGAGACGGAGAACGCCGAGTTCCCGGCGGAGCTGGCACTGGCGCGCAATGCGATCGCGAAACGCGGTGCCGACGGAAAAGTTTCCGGAACCGGAGCCTTTCATGCCGTGGAGTGGGAGCCGGGGAAAAAGCTGGCGCTGGCCGCCACGGAAAATTATTGGAGCGGGCGGCCATTTCTCGATCGCGTTGAGATTGAGATGGGCAAAGGTTTTCGCGATCAGATTACAGCGCTCGAGTTGGGCAAAGCCGACGTGGTTGAAGTGCCGCCGGAGCAACTGCATCGCCTTTCGTCCGGAGTGCATGCCGTGAGTTCACAGCCGGCGGAGTTGCTGGCGCTGGTGTTCGCGCGTGAAGCGGCATCGCCCGAAGAAAAGATGTTGCATGAGGCATTGGCGCTGAGCATCGAGCGGGGATCGATTCGAAGTGTATTGCTGCAGGGAGCGGGCGTGCCGGCGGCGAGTATTCTGCCGAACTGGATGAGCGGATACGGATTCGTGTTTCCGTCCGATGCCGACTTGCCGCGAGCGCGACATGAGTGCGAGCAGGTGAAAGCTACGATTCATTTGATTCCGGTCTGGAGCCTTGGCTACGATTCCAACGATCCCCTGGCGCGATTGCTGGCGGAGCGGATCGCGCTGAACGCAAGAGATGCCGGCCTCTCGTTGCAACCGACGAGTGCAACTGCCGCGGATGTGCGTCTCACGCGGATCGCGCTGAGCTCAAGCGATCCCTGGGTTGCGCTGTCTACTGTGGCCGCGATGACGGGAGCGACTTTGTCGAGAAGCAAAGAGAATTCGGCACAGGATTTGTATGCGGCAGAAGAAGCCGTGCTGGCCAGCCAACGAATCATTCCTCTGTTTCATCTGCCGGCATCGTACGCGGCGGCTGCCGGCGCGAACGATTTTCGCGTCAAACCCGATGGGAGTTGGGATCTGTCTAATATGTGGCTCGGGGGCGCGTCCCTGGGGAACCACGGGCAATGATGTTCCGGCGCAAGCTGCTCGCGGTTTTTGCATTGACGGTCTTTGTGTCGGTCGCAGCGGTCGCGGGATTGGTGCTTGCCTTCACGCGTCCAGCATTCGAGAAAACGGAAGAGCAGCGTACCGCGGCGTTGGTGGCGCAGTTCCAGCGGGAATTTGATCAGCAAGGCGCGGAAGTTGCCCGGCGCGTGGAAACGATCGCGCGATCGGAAGCCATGGACCGCATGGCGACAGCGATCAACGGCGCGCCCGGCGATGCCGCGCCCTATTTCGAGCTGGCGCAAGCGACGGCAGAGAGCCATCAGCTTGATTTTCTCGAATTTGTGGACTCGCGTGGCGTCATTATTTCTTCGGCGCAGTCGCCCGCGAAGTTTGGCTATCCGGAGACTGGTTTTGAAGTCTTGTCTTCGGCGAGCGGCCAAGGACCATTTCTGAAGCAGGAAGAAAAACAGGACTCCACGGCGCTTGGGTTATTTGCTGTGCGCGCTTCGAGTGCCGGAGATCATCCTGTCTATGTAATTGGCGGGCGCCGGCTTGACCGGAATTTTCTGGCGTCGCTTGATCCTCCGGCGGGCATGCGGACTTTACTGTACCAGAATCGCGGCGATCGTTTTTCGCCCGATCTGCTGCTGGATGCTTCCACGGGAGCTGCCGCGGATCACGCAAATCAATCGGACAAGTTCGCAACGCTGGTGACTGCGGCGCAGCGCTACAAACAGCCAATGACGGCTGTGCTGCATTGGTCGCCCGATCAGGCCGACGATGAACTGTTTCACGCGATTCCGCTGTTTGGCGCGGGAAAGGATCGTCCGCTGCTGGCGATTCTGCTCGTCGGCAACTCGCGGCGCCAGTATGTGGAGTTGAAACGCAGCATTCGGAATTCGTCGTTGTTGGTTGGCGGCGCAGGAATCGTCTTGGCGATTCTGCTGAGCAGTTGGGCCGCGGCGAGAGTGACTCGTCCCATGGAGCAACTGGCCGCCGCTGCGCAGGATGTGGTCGGGGGAAATTGGGATACTCGTGTTGACGTGCCCGGAGACGATGAGATCGCGCAACTGGCGAACTCGTTTAACCGAATGACGGCGGAGTTACTCACGCAAAAAGAGCGGCTGGTGCAGGCCGAGCGCGTGGCGGCATGGCGCGAGCTGGCGCGCAGGCTGGCGCATGAATTGAAGAATCCTTTGTTTCCTTTGCAGCTCACCGTGGAAAATCTGTTACGGGCGCGAGAGCAAAGTCCGGAGCAATTCGACGAAGTCTTTCGCGAAAGCGCGCGGACGCTGTTGGGTGAGATCTCGAATCTCAAGACGATTGTCGGCCGCTTCAGCGAATTTTCGAGGATGCCGCAGCCCCATTTGCAGGCAGTAGAGGTAAACGAACTCCTGCGCGGCGTGGCACAACTTTTTCAGGCGCAACTGCAGGCGCCGGGACGCGCGGCCATCGTGTGTACACTGGAACTCGAAGAAAATATGCCGCTGATCTCCGCCGATCCGGAATTACTGCACCGGGCGATTTCGAATCTGGTGCTTAACGCCATGGATGCGATGCCGTCGGGCGGCACGCTGACATTGCGCAGCCGAAGCCGGGATGGAAGGGCGATCATGGAAGTTGCCGATACCGGCTCCGGGCTAACGCCGGAGGAGTGCGCGCGGATTTTCACTCCTTATTACACAAGCAAGCAGCACGGGACCGGGCTGGGCCTGGCGATCGTGCAGTCGGTGGTAAGCGATCACGGCGGTACGATCAGCGTGCAAAGCGAACCGGGGCGCGGCACGACATTTGTGATCGAATTGCAATCGAACGTGGCAGCCTTGCAGGACGCAGCCGCGGCGAAGAACGAAGCTGGGCTCTAGTTTGTTTCCAGGATGAGGAGACGAGTTGCCCCTTAAAGCACATCTCTTGATTGTCGACGATGAAGCCAACACGCTGGCGTCGTTGTCGCGCGCATTCCGCCTAGCTGGGCACGAAGCTACGGTGTGCGACAACGCCGCAAAGGCTCTGGAGCTGGCCAAGGCACAAGACTTCGATTTGATTTTGTCGGATGTGGTCATGCCGGGAAAAGACGGGCTCGCGCTGCTGGAAGAGCTGAAGAAACAAGGCGTAACCGCGCCGGTCGTCATGATGTCGGGCCAGGCGCACATCGAAATGGCGGTGCGCGCGACGCGGCTTGGAGCCCTGGACTTTCTGGAGAAACCGATCTCCAGCGACAAGCTGATGCTGACAGTTGAAAACGCGCTGAAGCTGCAACGGCTGGAAAGCGAAAACCGGCAACTCAAGCAGCGGCTGGGCAAGCATGAGATTGTGTGGAATGGCGAGGCGATGAAGCGCGTGATGGCACAACTGGAGCGGGTTGCGGCCAGCGAATCACGCGTATGCATTCTCGGCGAAACCGGCACGGGCAAGGAACTGGCCGCAAGAACCATCCACGAGCGCAGCCCGCGATCCGGCGGGCCATTCGTGACTTTGAATTGCGCTGCCGTGCCGGCGGAATTGATTGAGTCAGAACTTTTCGGACATGAAAAAGGATCGTTCACCGGCGCTTCCGGCCGGCATATAGGAAAATTTGAGCAGGCGGACCAAGGCACGATTTTTCTCGATGAGATCGGCGACATGCCGCTGGCGATGCAGGCCAAACTTCTGCGAGTGCTGGAAGAAGGCGAAGTCGAACGAATCGGCGGAGATAAGCCGGTTACGGTGAGGGTTCGCGTAGTGGTTGCGACACATCGTGATCTGGAAGCACGCGTGCGCGAAGAAAAGTTCCGGCAGGATTTATTTCACCGCATTTATGTTTTTCCGCTCGTGTTGCCGCCGCTGCGCGAACGGCGGGAAGACATTCCGGCGCTGGTGGAGCATTTTGCCGCGCAGGTATGCGCACAGAATGGATGGAAGCCCGTGCCCTTTACGCCGGAGGCAATTGCTGCGTTGCAGTCACATGCGTGGCCGGGAAATGTTCGCGAGCTGCGAAACATGGTGGAGCGGTTGATGCTGCTTGCGACCGAGGGTCAGGTTGATCGGGCAACTGTGCAATTGGCTATGCCGAAAATCGCGACCGGTGAATCCGCATCTGGCATCGCAACGGGATCAGGGCCGCTGGCCGACCGGGTGCAATCCTATGAGCGCGAAGTGATTCTTGCTGAACTGAAGCGCAGCCATCACAACATGAGCGTGACCGCGAAAGCGCTTGGCCTGGAACGCAGCCACCTGTATAAGAAAGCGGAGCAACTCGGGATCGATCTGCGCGCCCTGCGCCGTGAGCAGGACTCGCAGGATTGACCTGCGGTCATTTACTTTCCAATTCTTAGCCTGCAATCCGCTCTTAAGACCAGGAGATCGTCTTGGCGAAAATAGCACGCGCCGTCTGTTTCGTTTTCTTCTCTTCTTTATTCGTGTCTTGTTGTGCCTTTGCCAGCGAGCCGCCATCGCCGCCTGCTTATGGCGTGCGCATGGAGCAGGCATGGATTCCGATGAAAGACGGAGTTCGGCTCGCGGCAACGTTATATATGCCGGAGGGAGCGAAGCCGGGCGAGAAGTTCCCTGCCCTGCTCGAATATCTTCCTTATCGCAAAGATGATGGCACGGCTGCCGGCGATTATCCCAAGCACACATATTTTGCGCGGCGCGGATATGTAAGCGTTCGCGTGGGTATTCGTGGATTTGGCGCTAGCGAAGGTGTTCCACCGGAGCGCGAATATTCCGAGCAAGAACAAATCGATGGCGAGCAAGTGATCGCATGGCTGGCGCATCAGCCTTGGTCGAACGGAAATGTTGGCATGTTTGGAATTTCCTGGGGCGGGTTTACGGCTCTGCAGATGGCGATGCGGCATGCGCCGGGATTGAAGGCAATCGTAGCGATCCATGCGACGGGCGAGTTATTTCACGACGATGTCCACTACATAGACGGCATCGCGCATATCGACGAATTCGAATTGAACATGGATCTGGCTGAAGGCTGGGTGGGCGCTCCCGATTATTCACTCGATGAGAAAACTTTGGGGCCGCGCTTCGATTCGCCACCATGGTCGCTG
>Ga0206795_1103_pt1 | contig 17375 bp, 15 predicted proteins | sample Alteio_BWOrgCont_71_FD_152872 | JGI IMG/M metagenome (GOLD analysis project Ga0206795, IMG submission 152872) | Enriched cells from forest soil in Barre Woods Harvard Forest LTER site, Petersham, Massachusetts, United States -... | ecosystem: Environmental > Terrestrial > Soil > Temperate forest >... | reverse complement strand
AACACCGCGTATCGGGGAAAACGAGGGCCTACAGACGTGCTTTCGTTCCCTTCCGATATTTCCTCCGTGCGACCGGCATCGAGGCGAAGGAATCGTTCATCAGCGGCCTATCTCGGCGACATAGCCATTTGCCCGGCGGTCGCCCGGCGGAACGCGAGCCGATTCGGCCGCACGCTCGACGGCGAACTGCGCATCCTGATCCTTCATGGAATCCTCCATTTGATGGGTTATGATCACGAAAGAGACAGCGGCCAGATGGAGCGGCGCGAACGACGTCTTCGCCGCGCGTTGGGATTGGGCTAAGCTAGCCTATGGCGATCGTTCTTCTCTACATCCTCGGCGGCCTGATCCTCACCGCAGGCCTCGTTGTCGTCTCCTACCTTGACCGCATCTACCGCGACCTGGGCCGCGTAACGACCAGCCGCGTGCACGAACATCTCGCCGTGTTCGAATCGGAAATCGAGCCGCGGCTAAAGATCGACCGAGTGCGCGCCGGGTTGGCATTCAGCCTGTTGGCACGACTTTCGCTGCTGCTCGTCGGAGCGGCCATCGCGCGGGTGGCGTTCATCGTCGCGAATAGTCCCTGGGAGGCCGCGCTCGAAATTATTCTGCTGCTGGGAGCTGAAGTCGTGGTGGGCATGCAGCTGCTCCCGCTGCTTCTGCTGGTCGGGACGCGCGGGCATTGGCTTTCGCCGCTGGTGCCGGGACTGCGCATTCTTCTTTGGGTGAGCTGGCCCGTGCTGGCGTTGCTGGACCTGGCTACTTCCCTGCTGCGCCTCTCCGAGGAGGAGCCAGGCGCTCCGGCGGCCGACCAGCAAGCCATCGAAGCGCTTGTTGATGCGGCAACGGAAGAAGGGATCATCGAGCAGAATGAGGCGCGGCTGATCGAACAGGTGGTGGAATTCGGCGACAAGCGCGTGCGCGACATGATGACTCCACGGCCGGACGTGGTGGCGATACCGGCGCGCACATCGCTCGAAGAGCTTCGCGAGCGCGTGGTGGAAACGAAGTTCTCGCGGCTGCCGGTCTATGAGAAGGCACTCGATGAGGTTATCGGCATCGTGGTGGCGCGCGACATGCTCGAAATCAGCGACCGTGAGGGCACGCGGCGCACCGTTCGCGAACTGATGCGGCCGGCGCTCTTCGTACCGGAAACAAAATTCGGTTCCGCGCTGCTGCAGGAAATGCAGCGAAAAAACCAACAGATGGCGATCGTCATCGACGAGTACGGCCTGGTGGCGGGCGTCGTGACTGTTGAAGACTTGGTCGAAGAGATCGTCGGCGAAATCGGCGAGGAGGATCGCCGGCCGGCGCCGGACGTGGTGCGCGACAGCACCGGCGCAGTGGTGCTGCGCGGCAGCGTGCCGCTGGACAAGCTGGGAGAGATTTTCGGATCGGAGATCGAGATCGCCGAGCCTTCGAATGCGACAACCGTCGCGGGGCTGCTCAACACCATCGCCGGGCATGTGCCTCATACGGGTGAGACGATCGAGCACGACGGCTTGCGATTTGAGGTGCTGGAAGCGAATCAGCGAAAAGTGCTGCGCGTGCGCGCGCGGCGCACCGCTGCGTCTGGTTCAGTTGCGGCGGGGCGTACGGTTTGAGTACCCCCGAGTGTGCATGCCACGACTATGCGCCTACTACTATTTTGGCGCGCGCAGGCGGGCGACCTCTTCGCGCAGCTCGCGCAGGTCGCGCTGCAAGTCCGGCAAACGATTGAAGACGGCGACCGATTTCCGCCAGGCGAGATTGTCCATCGCCGGGTACCCGGAATAGACGGCGTTCGGCGGCACATCGGTTGGTACTCCGCTCTGCGCGGTCAGAGTGGCGCCATCGCCGATGGTGAGGTGCCCGGCCGCGCCCACCTGCCCCGCGAGAATGCAGCGATTGCCGACGTGCGTCGTTCCCGCTAGTCCCACTTGCCCGCACAGAAGAGTGTCTTCGCCCACGGTGCAAGCGTGGCCAACCTGCACCAGGTTGTCGATCTTAGTGCCGCGGCCGATGCGGGTTTCACCGATGGTTGCGCGGTCGATAGCCGAGTGCGCCTGAATTTCGACGTCGTCGCCGACGACGGTGATTCCGGCTTGGCGCATCTTGTACCAGTGGCCATTCGATTCGCGCGCGAATCCGTAGCCGTCGCTTCCGACCACGACGCCGTTCTGGAGCAGCACACGATTTCCAATCTGGCAGCTTTCGCGAACACAGGCGTGCGCGTGGGCGAAGAAATCGTCACCGATGCGGGCGCCGCGATAGATTGAAACAAAACTGTGCAACACGGCGTTGCGGCCTAGCTCGACATCCTCGTCGACGAAACAGTAAGGGCCGATGTGCGCGCCGGGGCCGATCTTCGCGGATTTCGCTACGACTGCCGTCGCGTGGACGCCGGGCCGGTACTCCGGAGCGGCGTGGAAAAGCTCGATGGCGCGCGCGAAGTCGAGATAGGGATTCGCGGAGCGCAGCGCCGCCATGCGGAGCGGGCCGGAGTCGCGCGCAATGAGCACCGCCGATGCGCGCGTAGTCTCGAGCGCGGGGCGATATTTGCGATTGGTGAGAAACGTCAGCTGCTGCGGCTGCGCTTCTTCGATCCCCGCCACGCCGGTGATTTCGATTGCTGCGTCACCTTCCAGTTCGCAGCCTAGTCTTTGGGCTATTTCTCCCAGTTTCATAACGTCTCCTAAGTGATCCACTGTGTTTGCTTGTTGCCACGCGCACAGGCAGGAGTGCCTGTGCCACTAAAGCGACTGCCAAAACCGGGAGCTACTTCGAGCCGTCTGGATTGACCACGATCCAGTCGGATTGGTCAGGCCTATGCTCCATATATGTGAGCCTGCCGTGCGGCTTCCATCCCTCGGCATCCAACCGAAACAGAAAATAATCGCCCTCGGTGGAAACTCTATCCATACGGGAGATCGTGAGAGCGTAGACGATTGCTTCAGTTGCTGCCGGATTGAAACCCACCCTCGAAAAATAGATATCCATGTCGGAGGACGCCGCCTTGTCAGTCGACTGAGGTGGGTCCGATGCCGAAAAACCATGCTTCCACGGCGTGGAGAAGTCATCCAGCAATCGGACGCTGTCGGCATTCTTTTTCGTAAAGTCTTCAAACGTTAGCGCGTCCGCGTCGTTCCATTCCTTGCGAAGCATCCCAACGATTTGGCCAGGCATATCGGGAGGTATCCGCATCCCGCTACAAAGGGAAATGAGTATTTGTGCGCCAGGATCGTTGCCACATTTGAAATTCACGGTTCGATTAGCGATCACTATGTATGGGTCTTTCTTCGGGAAGTGGACCATCAGATTGAGTAGCGCGTTATATACTTGATAATCCAGGGGCAATGTCTCGCCCGGCCTTGCGATCGAAGACGGGGTAATCGCACTAAAACAGGTGCCAATCAAGAGAGCAAGTACGCAGAGGCGCTGAGCGCGTGAGCGTTCTCCCGAAGATCCCAATACTGCCCCCTAAACCTTGCGCAGAAGATCGCGGGCGATTACCAGGCGCTGGATTTCGCTGGTGCCTTCGCCGATGGTGCAGAGCTTGACGTCGCGATAATATTTTTCCGCGGGATAATCTTTGACGAATCCGTAGCCGCCGTGGATTTGCACCGCCTCATTGGCTACGCGCACGGCGACTTCGCCGGCGTAGAGCTTGGCCATGCTGGCTTCGCGGCTGAAGCGCGCGTGGGAATCCGGCGACGCGAGGGCGCGGTCGGCTAGCCATGCCGCCTGATAGATGAGCAGGCGCGCGGCGTCGATCTCCATGGCCATATCCGCCAGCTTGAATTGAATGGCTTGGAATTCGGAGATGGCTTTGCCGAACTGTTTTCGTTCTTTTGCGTAACGAAGCGCCGACTCGTAGGCTCCCTGGGCCATACCCAAACCGAGGGCGGCGATGGAAATGCGGCCGCCGTCGAGAATTTGAAGGCTATTAATGAAGCCGTTGCCTTCGGTTCCGACGAGGTTTTCCGCGGGCACGCGGCAGTCGGTGAAAATAAGCTCGCTCGTGTCGCTCGCGCGCAGGCCGAGCTTGTTTTCCTTTTTGCCGGGACGAAAACCGGGAGTTCCTTTCTCCACCACGAACGCGGAGACGCCGTGATGTTCCTTGGAGGCGTCGGTGGTGGCTACGACGACGGCGACGTCGGCATAGCGACCGTTGGTGATGAAGGTCTTTGCGCCGTTCAGCACCCAGCCGCCGTCTTTTTTGACGGCAACTGTGCGAGGGTGCCCCGCGTCCGAGCCGGCTTCCGGCTCCGTCAGCGCCCAGCAGCCTATTTTTTTTCCTTGGGCGAGCGGCGCGACGTATTTGCGCTTTTGGTCTTCGCTGCCAAACTTGTAGAGGTGGTTGGTGCACAGCGAATTGTGCGACGCCACGATAATGCCGACCGAGCCGTCCACGCGCGAGAGTTCCTCGATGACGATGGCGTACTCGATGTAGCCCATGCCCGCGCCGCCATATTTTTCAGGAAAGATGACGCCGAGGAAGCCTAGTTCGCCGAGCTTGGGAATGAGTTCGGAGGGAAACTGCGAGGGTTCGTCCCACTCCATTACGTGCGGTGCAATTTCGGCTTCGGCGAATGCACGGACGGTGCGTCGAAGCTGCTGCTGCTCGTCGGTTAGTGAGAAGTCCACGTTTTCCTTCCGCCGCCGGACTTACGGGCTTGACTCGCTTATTTATACCACGCGCGCGAGTGGTTTTCGGAAATGTGGTCCGGAGGCAAAACTAAAGGCAAACCCGCCCGCCTGAAGGCGGCCGCTAAAAAAACTGGGGACAAACCATACTTATGCCGATGCGGATTGGCGGGCGGCTGGTTCGGGATGACAACGAGGGACTAGATCGCGAGGGAGGCGACGCCGGCGCGCATGCCTACGGAGCGCAGAACCAGGTCGGCGAGGGCGCGGATCAGGAGCGGCGAGTCGTTGAGCGCGGGCATCATGTGGAAGTCGGTGACGCCGAGGGATTCGGCCAAGCTGCGGGCTTCGATATTGATCTCGTAGAGCGTCTCGATGTGCTCTGTGAGGAACGAAAGCGGAACGACTACCATGCGCTTGATTCCCTCTCCCGCCATGCGCTGGATGGTCGAGGTGAGCGACGGTTGTAGCCACTTCTGAGGACCGACGCGGCTCTGGTAGCACAGCACGTGGGGATTGGGCCACGCGCCCAGCTCGCGTACCAGCCTTACGGTTGCTTCGACGTGCTGCTGGTAGGGATCGCCCTTCTCGATCAGCGCCATGGGCAGCCCGTGGGCGCTGAATACCAAGTGGACATCCTCTGGATGGCGCAGCTGCTCGAGCACGCCGTTGATCCTCGCAACGATCCCCGCGAGGTAATCGGGATGATCGAAGAAGTGATCGATGACCTTTACTGGCACCGATGGCTTGTACTGGCGGTTCCACTCCTTCAGGCTGCTGGAGGTGGTGGCCAGCGAATACTGCGGGTAAAGCGGCAACAGGACGAGCTCATCGAACGGCGCGCTTTCGAGCGTGGTAATGGCGGCTTCCGTCGTGGGATGCCAGTAGCGCATGGCAACCATGGTGCGAGCCGCGATGTGGGGGCGCAGCGCCGTTTCCAGGGCGCGGGCCTGCTGGTTCGTCAACCGGCGGATGGGCGACCCGCCGCCGATTTCCGCATAGTGATGCCGAACCTTTTTCGAGCGCGTGCTGGAAATAAGCTTTGCGAGCGGCTTGCGGGCCAGGAACGAACCTGGAAAGTTGATGATGTCGGGATCGCAAAACAGATTGTAGAGAAAGGGCTCGACGGCGGCCAGCGTGTCTGGGCCACCCAGCTGAAACATGACTACGGCAATCCTCTTCCCCAGCGACATCCGTTGCCTCTCTTGTAAGTAAGATGCCACAAAACATCGGCGAGGTTCCAGTGGCAGCATTTTTCTTGACTGAGAGGCGGGACCTCACGTAGTTGCCGCGATGAGGCTGAGCCGCGGCACGGCGGGGAAAAGAAGAAGCAGATCCCTCACATCTCAGCCGGCCGGTGCCAGATGGGATGGTGGTTCGGGATGACAACGAAAAACAAAGGAAAAAAAAAGAAAGGTGAAAACAAAGATGAAGACGCCAATCGGGAGATTGGCGTTCCCAGGAACTGCTCCGACCCTCTAGGCGCACTCTTGGCGGCGCTCTTCACGGGACGCTACGCGCCTGAGGCAGTTGAATTCGGCGCATCGGGCTGCGTGAGGATTGTTGACGGCTCGTGCGAATCTGTCTACATTCGTAGTGTGCCCTCTCGAAAAATACAAATTGGCCAAGTCTGGAAAAACAACGATACGGGCGAATCCTTCCTGGTGACTAAGACTTATGCCGAAGCGCTGGGCACCTACGCGGTGCTTCGCAAGGCTGGCGCGGAGAGTGAACCGGCGATACGCGTCAAGGTAACGCAATCGAACGGCGCGGCTGGTCTTCCCGGCTATACCTTCACACAAGAATCCGACGAATTTTAGGACGGCAAGAGCACGTCAGCCATCGCTAACCACAAGCTGTGCTCAAATCGAAAAGCAGATTCCTCGTCGCTGCGCTCCTCGGAATGACAGATTGGAGTGGATGCGCCTTCCCGATTCGATGAAGCTGGTCTAAAATGGGGACACATGGCTTCTTCGGATTCGCCAAATTTTGTTCATCTCCATCTTCATACGGACTACTCTCTTCTCGATGGCGCCTGCGAAATAGGCGAGCTGACGGCTGAAGCCGCGCGCCGGGGGATGCCGGCTGTCGCGGTCACCGATCACGGAAATCTTTTCGCAGCCGCGAATTTCTACCACCAGGCGACGATCCACGGCGTGAAGCCCATCATCGGTTGCGAGGTGTACGTCGCGCCCGACAACCACAAGAATCGCGGCACGGACGCGGAGCGGTCGAACCATCTCGTCCTACTCTGCGAGAACGAAGAAGGCTACCGGAACCTGATCCAGCTGGTTTCCACCGGTTTTCTGGACGGCTTCTATTACAAGCCTCGCGTGGACCACGATCTGCTGGCGCAGCACAGCCGAGGGCTGATCGCACTCTCCGCCTGTCTGCGCGGTGAAGTAGCCGACGCGATCCTCTCTGAGAAATACGAGCAGGCGAAGACCAGCGCCTACCGGCTTCGCGATATTTTCGGCAAAGGGAATTTCTTCCTTGAAGTACAGGATCAAGGACTGGAAGTCGACCCGCGCGTGAATCGCGGTCTCGTGCAGCTCTCGCGAGAGAGCGGCATACCGCTGGTCGCCACGAATGATTGCCACTACCTGACGCGCTCCGATGCCCATGCCCAGGAAGTGCTGATGTGCATCCAGACGGGCAAGACCATGAGCGATACGCAGCGGATGAAGTTTGCGACCGATCAGTTTTATTTTAAGACCGCGGAAGAGATGGCTCAGGTTTTCCGCGAGATCCCGGATGCGGTTTCGCGCACCGTGGCCATCGCTGCGCGCTGCAATCTTAAAATTCAGCGGGTGGACAATCCTTTTCCGGAGTTCAAGGTTCCCGAAGGACATACGACCGATTCCTATTTCGAACGTGTCGCCCGGGAAGGTTTCAACGAGCGGGCTCTGCAGCTGGAACGCCTGGCGAAAGAAGGGCGGCTGCGCCATTCGCTGGCCGAGTACGAGCGACGCCTCTGCGACGAAATCAAGATGATCCAGAAGATGCGCTTCGCCGGCTACTTCCTGATTGTTTGGGATTTCATCCGTTACGCGCGCGCGCAGAACGTGCCGGTCGGGCCGGGCCGTGGATCCGCCGCCGGCAGTCTGGTCAGCTACGCCTTGCGGATTACCGACGTCGACCCGCTGGCGTACGACTTGCTTTTCGAGCGGTTCCTGAATCCCGAGCGGATTTCGATGCCTGACATCGACATCGACTTCTGCATGCGCCGCCGCGGCGAGGTGATCGAGTACGTGCGGCAGACCTACGGCGAAAAGAGCGTCGCGCAGATCATTACCTTCGGAACCATGGCCGCGAAGGCGGCGCTTAAGGACGTGGGCCGCGCGCTCGACATGCCGTACGGCGAAGTGGACAAGATCGCCAAGATGATTCCCACTACGCTGAATATCGAACTCGAGGACGCTTTGAAGCAGTCTCCGCAACTTCAGGCGCTGCGCGAAAAAGACGAGCGCGTGAAGGAGCTGATCGAAGTGGCGCTGCGGCTGGAGGGCCTCTCCCGCCATGCCTCGACGCACGCCGCCGGAGTAGTGATCTCGCCGCGGCCGCTGACGGAAATCGTGCCGCTGTACAAGTCGAACAAAGACGAAATCACGACGCAGTACGACATGAACGCGCTCGAGCGTATCGGTCTGCTGAAGATGGATTTTCTCGGACTGACTACGCTGACCGTGCTCAGCGACGCCGTCGGCATGATCGAGCAGAATCGCGGCGTCAAATTCGATCTGCCGACTTTGCCGCTCGACGATGCCCCGACCTACGCGCTTTTCTCGCGCGGCGACACCAGCGGCATTTTCCAATTTGAGTCGCACGGGATGCGCGACATTCTGAAGCGCTACCAGCCCACGCGCCTCGAAGACCTTACCGCGCTCAACGCCCTTTATCGCCCCGGCCCCATCCAAGGCGGAATGATCGACGACTTCATCGCCCGCAAGCACGGCAAGAAGAAAGTCACTTACGATTTACCCGAACTCGAGGAGATTCTTTCCGAGACGTGGGGCGTCATCCTCTACCAGGAACAGGTGATGCAGATCGCCAATCGCCTAGCTGGATTTTCTCTGGGCGACGCCGACCTGCTTCGCCGCGCCATGGGGAAAAAGAAACCGGAGGAGATGGCCGCCCAGCGCGAAAAATTCCTGACCGGCTGCGCAGCCAACAAAGTTCCCGCGAAGAAGGCTGAGAAAATCTTCGACCTCATGGCGGAATTTGCGGGATACGGCTTCAACAAGTCCCATTCGTGCGCCTACGCTCTCTTGGCTTACCAGACGGCCTGGCTCAAGACGCACTATCCGGTTGAGTTTATGGCCGCGATGCTCACGTCCGAAACCGGCAACACGGAAAAGGTCGTGAAGTACATCAACGAAGCGCGCAGCATGAGCATCACCGTGCTGCCGCCGGACGTCAACTCCAGCGCCATGAATTTTACGCCCGTGGGAAGCGACATTCGCTTCGGCCTCTGCGCCATCAAGAACGTGGGCGAAAACACGGTGCGCGGCATTTTGGATGCGCGCGAAACACTGGGCCGCTTCGGAAGCTTCTTCCAATTTTGCGAGTCGATCGATACGCGGCTGCTGAATAAACGCGTGCTCGAAAGTTTGATCCGCGCCGGCGCTATGGATGGCATGGGCGCACACCGCGCGCAGATGATGGCGGCGGTTGACCGCGCCATCGAGCGCGCACAGAAACTTCAGCGTATGAAAGAGAGCGGGCAGCATGGCTTATTTGGGGGCGGCTCTTCGACGGCCACCGCTCCACCGCCGGAAATCCTTCCCGATGTGGACGAGTGGCCGGAACACGAAATCCTGGCTTCGGAATACGCGACTCTCGGCTTTTACATCTCCGGGCATCCGCTCGATAAGTACGCGGGCAGGCTGCAAGAGCTAAAAACCGTTGATCTCTCCGGCATCGAGGGCCGGCGCAACGGCGAAGATATCGTGGTGGCCGGGATCATTGTGCAGATGCGTCCCATGCGCTCCCGGAAAGGCTCACGCTGGGCGATTCTAATGCTGCAGGATCGCACCGGGGTGATCGAATCTTTGGTCTTCCCCGAAGCTTTTCAGCGGCTGGAGCCGATTCTGAAATCGGCCACACCGCTTCTGGTAAAAGGACGCGTGGCGGTCGAAGACGTGGGTACACGCGTGATCGTGTCCGATGCTCGACTTCTCGAGCAGGTTTCCGATCGGCCGCCGACTGTCTTGCGGGTGCGGCTCGACATCGGCGCGGTGAACAATGGCACGCTCGACCGGCTAGGCGAGTTGTTTTCAAGCCGACCGGGTCGCTGCCGCGTGACCTTCGATCTGGTGAGAAACGACGGCTCGGCTGCCACACTCGAAGCATCGAGCGCCGTGCAAGCGGACACCGAGTTGGTCGAGCGCGTCCGCGAAATCTGTGGGTCTGACTCCGTCGCAGTCCAGTGACGACCATTGACGGGCCGGTGATTACTCAGTGACCGATCGAGACGATAAGCGCAAACTGGCACGCCAACGCCTGCGCCGCATGCGGGCTGCTGCCAAGCTGCGCGAACTTCAAAAGCAGGGCAAGGACGGAACGACTCCCGCTGCGAGCGCTCCCGCGAGTGCGTCTGCCAAATCGGCCGCGGCGAAAGCGGCAGCGCGTCCCCATACACCCCATACAGATGACAAGCAGAGGCGGCGGCAAGTGGAAATCGACGCGCTCGAACGCGACATCGCGGCGCTGAGCGCGCTGACCGATCCCGCTGACGCGGTAGCACCGGATATCGAGCGTATTCGCCGTGAGGTAGCCGAACTCAAGCGCGATTTCTACGCGCATATGAGCGCTTGGTCGCGCGTGCAGCTTGCGCGCCACGCACAACGGCCGTATACCGACGACTACATTCGGCTGCTATTCGAAAACTTCAGCGAGATTCACGGCGACCGCAACTTCGGTGATGATCCGTCTCTCTTGACGGGCATGGCGTGGTTTCAGGGCAAGCCGGTGATGATCGTCGGGAGCCAGAAGGGCCGCGACACGAAACAGCGCGTGGCGCGTAACTTCGGCCAAGCCAAGCCCGAAGGCTACCGCAAAGCCCTGCGCGCCATGCAACTGGCCGCGAAGTTTCGCCGCCCAGTTATAGTCTTCGTAGATACGCCGGGCGCCTATCCTGGTATCGACGCCGAAGAGCGCGGCCAAGCGGAGGCCATTGCCTACAACCTGCGAGAAATGTCGCGGCTGCCGGTGCCCATCGTAACGACGATTACCGGTGAAGGCGGCTCCGGCGGAGCGCTGGCGATTGCCGTCGGCGACCGCGTCTTCATGCTGGAAAATTCGGTCTATTCCGTGATTTCACCGGAAGGCTGCGCGTCAATCATGTGGCGGGATTCAACGAAGGCTGAAGTTGCGGCCGAGGCGTTGAAAATTACGGCTACGGATCTGCTGGGTATGCATCTCATCGATGGAATCGTCCCGGAACCCGAGGGCGGGGCGCACACGGACCACGCTGCTACCGCTCGTCTTTTGGCTCCGTTCTTATCTCGATCGCTAGGAGAGCTCTCCGCACTTTCACCTGAAGAGATGATCGCGAAGCGCTACGACCGATTCCGGCACATGGGTCAGTTCTTTGTCTGACGGGCGGCTGACGAGATCCCCGCGCGGCCATTTCGACCTTCGGTTTCGTGCAAAACTTCCTCGCCATTGGAGCATTGAACACGGTCTTTTGTCGTTCTCATTGCCCGCAGACTCCCACTGACATAGCTTGTGCCTAGGGGGCTCCTATCTAATGGCAGAAAGCGAAATGCCGCTCATGGCGGATGTGTTTCGGCCGTATGAAAAGCTCGTGGAAATCACCGTCCTGGGTAAGACGTTTCTCGTGCCGGAAAGGAATTCCTTACTCCGCGCTTTTCAGTTCATCAGTCCAGATACGATTCCGTATGGACGTTTCTGCTGGAATCAGGATTGCCAGTACTGTCGAGTGGACTGCCAGCTTTCCGACGATGACAAAGCCCGCCCGATCCTGAGCTGCAAATTCCTCGTTTCCGAAGGAATGGATATTCAGCAACTCGCCCCCGAATTGATGGGCTGCTTGCGTGCCAAGCTTGGCCCGGTATCGAATCCGGCGGTTGCAAGCGCCCTCAAGACCACGACCGAGTAGGCCGCATGCCTGAAGCACCATCACAGCTGCTCATCCGGTCCGTTAGTGCGCTTTCGTCCGAGAAGCCGAACTCGGCTTCCGCGATTTCGGACGAGCTTGCCCCACAGCGGACGGACGAAGCATCCGAGCCTTCAGGGGAAACTTTTAAGGTACTTGTGGCCGACGACTCGGCCGTTTACCGCAAGCTTCTGCAACAGACCCTCTCGAGCGACTATTCGATATTGATGGCCCGCAGCGCCGAGGAGGCGCTGAAGCTCTTCGAGAGCGAGCGTCCTTCGCTGGTGATCACCGATTGGGTGATGCCGGACATGACCGGCATCGAATTGTGCCAGCGGATTCGCTCGAACGGGCGCGCGCCGTATACCTACATCATCCTCCTCACCACCATTGCGGAAAAAGAGAATGTCGTGAAAGGTCTTACTGCCGGGGCGGACGACTACCTGACCAAGCCGTTCCATCAGGAAGAGCTGCTGGCCCGCGTTCGCGTGGGATGCCGGCTCATGGAGCTACACCGGCAGCTGGAAGCGAAGAATCGGCTGCTCGAGGAGTTGGCGCTTACCGATCCCTTGACCAAGTTGCCAAATCGCCGGGCGATCGAAGACTGGGCCCGCCGTCAGCTCAGTGGCGCGGCGCGCCACGGATTTCCATTCTGGGTGGTGCTGGTAGACCTCGACCACTTCAAGCGAGTGAATGACACGTACGGGCACGACGCCGGCGACCTGGTCTTGCAAAGATTTGCGGAGATTCTCAAACTAAATACGCGCCTGTCGGATATCTGCGGGCGAATCGGCGGCGAGGAATTTCTACAGGTACTTACTTACGCTGACGAACCAAGCATCCGCATGGTTGTCGAACGCGTGCGCAAGCAGTTCGCCGCTGAGCCTTTCTCCTTCGCCGGTGAGAGCATCAAAGTCCCTGCCAGCTTTGGCGTGGCCGGATTTCAAGGGCGCACCCCTCCGCCCTTCAGCGAGCTGGTTACGCAGGCGGACGCCGCGCTCTACCGCGCCAAAAACGCGGGGCGCAACTGCTCGGAAATCGTTTCATCGCGGCAAATCTGACCCAACCCTCCCCGGGCCAGATATTTCGGTACGCGCAGGTTACGCGCTGCCATTGTGATAAAATTCAGTCAACCCGTCGGCTGGGGGGAAGTGCATGAAAGCTCAACGCAAATTTGTGATCGGCTCCGCGATCATCCTCGCGACGCTCGTGTCGCTGGCTTACGTCGGTTATACGGAGAGCAAGACCTACTACCACACAATCTCTGAGCTGGTGACCTTGCAGGGCTCCGCCTTGCACCAGCGGATGCGGGTCTCTGGCAACGTTCGCGCTGGGTCCATTGCGCACCGCGTGGGCCGAGTCGATTTCGTCCTCGAGGAGCAGGGCAAGGCCTTGCCGGTCAGCTATACGGGGACCGATCCGCTGCCTGACACGTTTAAGGATGGCGCGCAGGCTCTCGTCGAAGGCCGCCTGATGCCCGACGGGCAGTTTACGGCCGAGCAGGTGCAGGCCAAGTGCGCGTCAAAGTATGAAGCCGCGCCGCCGGGGGGCACGGCTGCCCCAGCTCCTAGTGGCGCCCAGCCTGGCCAGACGATGAATCCCTCTGCGACGCCCTTGGGCGCCGGGAAGAGCTAGACAACCAAAGGAAGGTCCCTTGGATATAGTTGGCTCGTTTGCACTTTTGCTCGCCTTCCTGGCGGCGGTTTATGCCTTCGCCGCCGGCATCGCCGCGGTCATTACTCGCAAACCGCTGCTCATCAAGAGCGCACGTAATGCAGGCATGGCTGTCTTTGGGCTGGTCACTCTAGCTGTTGCGTGCCTCGAATATTTATTTTTCACCGACAATTTTTCGATGGCGTATGTGGTGGCCCACAGCAACCGTGCGCTGCCCCCGTTTTACAAATTTGCCGCGCTATGGGCCGGACAAGAAGGCTCGCTTCTGTTCTGGAGCTGGCTGCTTTCGATTTATGCCTTTTGGGCGCTATTCCTAAACCGCAAGAAGCATCCGGAACTGATGCCCTACGTTGGGGCAACACTTGCGGGCGTGCAGATCTTTTTTCTGACCCTCAATAATTTCGTCGCCACCCCTTTCAAGGTACTTGCCGGCGCTGATTCCAGCGGCCTGGTGCACATGGCCAGACTTTCCGAGGGAAGCGGTCTGAATCCTCTGCTGCAGTATTACGAGATGGTGATTCATCCGCCGATGCTTTATCTCGGCTATACCGGGTTCACGGTGCCTTTCGCGTTTGCTATGGCCGCGCTGCTTGGGCGGTATCCCGGGGAGAAGTGGATTCACATCACGCGCCGCTGGACCATGGTGGCGTGGTGCTTTCAGACCGTGGGAATTCTTCTCGGCGCGCACTGGGCCTATGCCGTGCTTGGCTGGGGCGGTTACTGGGCCTGGGATCCTGTGGAGAACGCTTCCCTGCTGCCTTGGATTACCGGCACTGCTTTTTTGCATTCGGTGATGATGCAGGAAAAGCGCGGCATGATGAAGGTGTGGAATGTCTGGCTGGTTTTCGTCACGTTCATGCTTTGTATTCTCGGAACCATGTTGACCCGCTCGGGCGTGGTCAGTTCCGTGCATGCTTTTGCCGAGTCTTCGATCGGCGGATGGTTCGTGGCATTTCTAGTCATCATCTTCCTGGTCTGCCTGGCGGCGTGGTACAAGAACCGCGACTACCTGCGCAGCGACAACCAACTGGACTCGCTGGTCTCGCGCGAATCGAGCTTCCTGTTCAATAACCTCGTGCTACTAGCAGCCTGCTTCGCGGTGCTCTGGGGCACTCTGTTTCCAGTTCTTTCCGAATGGGTTACGCACAGCAAGATCAGCGTCGGCCCGCCATTTTTCAACAAGGTGAACATACCCATCGCGCTGTTCCTGCTGTTTCTGACGGGCGTTGGCCCTCTGCTGGCCTGGCGGAAGACATCCTTTGACTCTTTGAGGCGTAACTTTGCATGGCCGCTTGCCGTTGCCGTTTTGGCCAGCGCCGTCGCATTCGCTTTCGGCTTTCGCGAGGTGTATGCGCTGGTTTGCCTGATTCTTTCCGTGTTCGTGACGCTCACCATCTTTTTCGAATTCTTCCGCGGTGCGCGGGTAATCGCATCGCGCGACGGCTCGAACCTGCTTTCAGCCGTGGGTGAGCTGACCATGCGCAATACGCGACGCTATGGCGGCTATATCGTTCACTTCGGCATGGTGCTGATTTTCATTGGCATCGCGGGGCAGGCTTTCAATAAAGACGTCCAGAAGGACATGGGCCTCGGCGACACGCTGTCGATCGGACCGTTCACGATCCTCTGCCAGAGCTTCGACGATGTGGCCAATGCCAATTACCAGTCCGAGCGCGCGACTTTGGAGGTTTTTCGCAACGGTCACTCGGAGATGATGCTTTACCCGGAGCATCGCCTGTATCTCGCGAGTCAGGTTCCGGAGACGATGGTGGCGATCGAATCCTCACCGCTGCGCGATCTTTACGTCGTCTATGAGGGACGGAGCCCGGACACCGGCAAACCGTCCATTCACGCCCACTTAAATCCGCTGGTGAAATGGATCTGGTTCGGCGGAATTGTGGTGGTGCTCGGCACCGGGCTGGCGCTCATGCCTAACCGCCGCGCGGCGCTGGTTCTTCGCCCGGTGGAACAGCGGTCCTGGGGCGACGCCATCACGCCGGAATCGCCGAATGTTGTCAGGGCGCCCATCCGAAGAACGGATTCGCATGATTGATTCGGACAGGCAATCGCCGCCCGAAACCGAGGGTTGCATGATTCGGCTGTTTGGCCGATTGTTGGGCGGACTGTTGGGCGGGGCGGCGCTTTGTGTGTTGCTCGGCGCGATGTCGGTAGCGCTCACCTATCCCGCGCATGCGCAGTCGACCGATCGTGCGAAACACCTCAGCCAGGAGCTATTTTGCGCCTGCGGTTGCACTGAACTTCTGGGGGCCTGCAACCACGTGGGCTGCACCTATTCCCACGCAATGCTCCAGAAGATCGATGAACGCATCGCGCGTGGCGACTCCGATGATGTGATCCTGCAGTCTTTCGTTCAGGAATACGGCGAAAAGGTGCTTGCCGAGCCGCCGAACAAGGGTTTCAACCGCATCGCCGTGATCGCTCCGGTGCTCGCGCCCATCGTGGCGCTGTTCATACTTTGGGAAGTGGTGCGCAGGTGGCGGCAACGCGCGGCCCTGGCCGGCGCGGGCGGCCCGCAGGTTTCGCCCGAGCTTCTGGCCCGCGCGCGAAATGAATCAGGCAAGGGTTCCGATGAGTAGCGTCGACATCGCGGTTGCGTGCGTGCTGCTCGCCGCGGCAACTTTGGTTTTTGTATTCAATATCCACTCCGACGCTTCCGACTCTCCGGCGCACCGCACCGAGCTTGACCGGCTTATCGACCGCCGCGAAGCGATCTATGAGAATCTGCGTGATCTTCGCTTCGAACATCGCGCCGGAAAATTCTCGGAGAAAGATTACGAGGAGACCAAACAATTGCTCGAAATCGAAGCCGCTCGTGTGCTTGCGGACATGGATCGACTGACCGGCGCAGCGCCCACCCCAGCCACCCGGCAGGCGGCCGCAGAGAAGGGCCGCAATTCGTGAACGCGCGGATGGCGGGAGCATCTCTTCGGGCTTTCCGGTTTTACCGATCTCTCCGATCGGTCATCGTTTTTCTGCTTTTCTGCGCCTTTGCATCGGCGTCTTTCGCGGGCGTCGTTACGGGCACCATCCGCAATGGCACCACCGGAAAACCGGCGGCAGGTGTTGACGTTATCCTGTTCCGGCTTCAGGGCGGGATGCAGCAGGCGGCCGCCACCAAAACCGACGCGGATGGCCACTACAAGCTCGAAGATCCTACGCTGGGCACCGCGCCTATGCTCTTGCGCGCCATCTATCGAGGTGTGAATTACCACGAGCCGGTCACGCCGGACAAAACCAATATCGATATCCAAGTTTTCGAGCCGACCGACAAACCGGGAGCCTTTTCCGTTACCGCGCACGCCATTATTTTTCAGCCCAATGGAACCGATCTCACCGTAGGAGAGGAATTCAACATTCAGAATTCCACTTCGCCTCCCATGGCTTTTTACCGCGCGGATGGCTCGTTCATCTTTTCGCTGCCCGACGGCGCACAGTTGAATGACGTCTCAGCAGTTGGCGGATCTGGTATGCCCGTGGTGCAGAATCCGGTGGACAAGGGCAAGGATCAGCGCGCCATCGCGTTTCCCTTCCGCCCCGGTACCAGCGGCGTGCGCATCGCTTATCACGTACCCTACGCCGACAATCAGACCACGCTCCACTTCACGTCCCCCTATAAGACCGATCGCCTTGCGATCTTCGCGCCGCCTACGATGAAGATTTCCGGCGATGGCTTTGCCCCCGCAGAGCAGGATCAGGGCTTCAACGTATACATGCGCGAATCGGTGGCCGCCGGTACGCCGATTACCGTGACTGTTTCCGGCACCGCGCCGCCGCCCACGCCAGATGCCGGCGCGAACTCCGCGCCCGGCGGCGGTGGTGACGATTCGCAAAATCCAGCGGTCAACTCTCGCGCCGACTCCGGCGTGCAAGCGCCGGTGGCTAGCGTCACGACGTTGCCCGCGCGCTTGGATAGCTTGCAGTGGATTCTGGTCGG